>Ga0116190_1003668_pt1 | contig 11187 bp, 9 predicted proteins | sample AD_JPNTR4_MetaG_FD_89808 | JGI IMG/M metagenome (GOLD analysis project Ga0116190, IMG submission 89808) | Active sludge microbial communities of municipal wastewater-treating anaerobic digesters from Japan - AD_JPNTR4_MetaG | ecosystem: Engineered > Bioreactor > Anaerobic > Digestate | place... | reverse complement strand
TCCCCAGGCTGTTCCTGCAAGAGCTAGCAGCACTCCAAAGGGGATGCCCGGAAAGGTAATCTCATTGGGGATCGTCCAGTCAGCCAGATCCTGAAAGGTAACAATGACCATGGAGGCGCAAAAGAGCATGTAGACGGGCGTGGCGGCTGAAAAACCGAAACGCCAGAAGGTGAGCGTGAAGAGAAGACCGGTCAGTGCTTCCACAACAGGATAAACAACGCTGATCGGCTGTGCGCAATGCCTGCATTTTGCTCCCAGTATCAGCCAGCTGACAAGGGGGATGTTGTCATACCAGGCAATGGCATTCATGCATTTAGGGCATCGCGACCGCGGTTTTATGACCGATTCGCCTGAAGGCCATCTGCCGATACACACGTTGCAGAAACTGCCGACTGTGATGCCGAAAAGGAAGGCAAACAGCAGAAACAGCCCTTGAAATGATTGCAATGCGTCTATAGCCATGATTTTCCTTTTGATTGCCCCGTTTGAAGAAAGTATACGGTTAACTGCGCTATCAGCGCAACTTGAAGGAAAAGCCACCATGGGCGCACAGTTGCGTCGGTGCGCTATTCTGATGCTATGATTGTGCCCGTCCAAGAGTGAAACAGCATTCCTTGCATATCCGGCGGCACGCCGTTTTTTCAGCCTGCACGCCCTGTGAATGCGCATGCAAACAAAACCAATTCAACCCTGCCAGAAAAGGAGTAGCACTATGGCTGCCGGAATCCGTGTAACTGTATGGAACGAAGGAATACATGAAAAAGAGATGCCCCGATGCCAGGAGATCTATCCGCTGGGCATGGGAGGCACTATCGGTGCTTACCTGCGACAGCAACCGGGCATTGCCTCAGTGCATTGTTCGCAGCTGGATGATCCGGAGCAGGGTCTTTCGGACGAAATTCTGGATAACACCGATGTCATGACCTGGTGGGGTCACAAAGCGCATGATCAGGTTACCGATGAAAATGCCCGTCGGGTTCAGGAACGTGTTTTAAAAGGCATGGGACTGATTGTTCTGCATTCGGGCCACTACTCAAAGCCCTTCACCTCTCTCATGGGAACACGCTGCAATCTTAAATGGCGTGAACACGGGGAGCATGGCGAAAAAGAACGGATCTGGGTAGTGGATCCGGCGCACCCCATCGTAGAAGGGCTGCCGGAATACATCGAGCTGCCGAACACGGAAATGTACGGAGAACCTTTCGGCATCCCCCAGCCCGATCAGCTGGTATTTATCAGCTGGTTTCAGGGCGGCGAAGTATTCCGGAGCGGCTGCTGCTGGCATAAAGAAGCGGGGCGGGTCTTTTACTTTAAACCCGGGCACGAAAGTTTTCCCATTTACCATAACGAATATGTGATGAAAGTAATCTACAACGCCGTTAAATGGGCAGCGCCCGTGCGCATGGCAAATGGGTACACGCAAGGCAATTACCAGCCTCTGGAAAAACTGGACTGATCTGATCCGCTCCTCCCCTCAGGAGGGTGTGGGAACCGGGCGTGTGCGGCCTGCCTTTTTGCATATGGCATCAAAAAGAGCCGATACAGCCGGCAGACCATGATCATTAAAATTGCCGGGGTTGTGCCAGAACTCCTCTACACAGCCCCGGTTCTCTTTTTCATAGTGCATCACTTTCAGCATCATCTGCGCTTTATCCAGAGCACGGAGCAGCCGGGCTTCCGGGCTTTTCCCTTCTGCAAACTCGGCATGAAGCCCCGAATAATAGTCCGGGAAAGCGGAAAACAGCTCATCAAAAATCCCCTGCTCCGCCTGTTCTTTCGCTTCCCCCAGCCACCTGCTTGCCACAGGCATGGGCACATCCATGAGCTGTGCTTCGGGTAGATCATGCACAAGTGCCATGGCAAGCGCTTTGCCGAGATCATACCCTTCAGGGTATTCCCGGATGAAAAGCAATGCGAGAAAAGCCATAAAATGGCTGTGAGCCGCCACGCTTTCAGGATCGGGCACCCCTCGGAGAAGAAAACCGGCACGGGGCACCCGGTCAAGAGAATGGATTTTCCAGAACAAAGCAACCACAGCTTCAGCAAATTGATCGGTTGAATGCAAGACAAAGACCTTTCGGGAGATACAACGAAAGAAGAGAGCGGCAAGAAAAAGAACGAAGTTATCCGGGAAGCGTATCATCCAACGCTTTGAACTGCTCGGCAAGAGAACGAAGCGTTTTCTGACTTTCTCCCTGCAGCGCAGCCGCATGCTCCGCGCTGCTTCTCGCGAGAATAGCCGTTATCTCAGCATTGGCAGCATGCAGGCTTTCTTCATCAAGCGACAGAATGTCCTGATCGGCAAAAGCAAGAAGTTCCTGGATCTTCTCTTCTATACTGCTGAATTGAGATTGCTGCAGTGCTTTATAACTTTCCACCCGATTCATCATAGCCGCCGCTGTCTTTTTCCAGGATTCAGTTTCTGCGCGCGCCTTTTGTATTTCCTTAAGTGCCCGATTAAAGTGTTCCCGGGAAACGGAAGAGACTGTATCAGCCTGAGGCACCGCCGGAGCGACGGCATCTTCTTTAGGTGCCGCCGCGGCTCCTCCTTTTTCCGCTTCGAGCAGGGCCTTGTCTTTCTGTAAGCGGGTCACTTTTGATTTCAGCTCTAAAATCTGATCGAGAGCGGCTTCAGGGATAATCGTGCCTTCCGCTTTCGGAAGTGCCTTGATCCCTGCAATAGCGCCGGCATTCAAAAGTGCCTTGAATTTTCCGCTGAATCCGGAAAGAACATTCGGATGAATCCGGGTCGCGAGTACGGCGTTATGGCCGTGCTGAATAAGAGCGAGTACTGTTTTTTCGAGATCTGCGGCGTGTTGTGCAAAACCATGCAGGTCATCCACCAGAAGGACAATGGGCGGTTGGGCTTTTAATTTATCTTCATCTGAAGAAAGTCTCTTCACTTTGTCGGGGAAATCACGGGGAGAAATTAACGCCAGGCGAACAACGCTGTTCCGGTCACGAAAATAATTCACAATCGCCCAGAGAAGGTGTGTTTTGCCTGATCCCGATTCACCCAGAAACACAACGGGCCTCGGAAGCTCAGGTTGCATTCTTGCGACTTCCCGGGCTATTTCATAGGCACCCTGATTGCTTTTATGAGGTATAAAGGTATCGAAAGTCAGCCTTTTCATAGGCATCGCTTCCTTCATGTTGACGTGAAACGTCGGGTTGCGCAGACAGGAATCTTTCAAAAGACGCCGACAGCAAGGATGATGAAACGATTATACCGGGATGTAATAGACGTGTCAACGCTTCTGATTGCGGGCGCGCGTTGACAGAAAAACACTTTCTCCCATAGGCACCCCGCAATGGCGGGCAATCACATCACATTTAATTTTCAGAAGAAGATAGACATCGCCTTCGAAGTCATCCACTGTTTCATAATTGCCCTGACCCTTGCCGAGAATTATATCGGCTTCCTCCATTCTCTTTCGAAATTCAGGAGGAATGAGATTCAGCGGAGAACCGACAAAAGCCCCGCCGTTGTCGATTACTTCGCACAGTGAAGTGAGTCCCACCTGTTCCGCATCCTCCAGACATGCATCGTTAATGATGGGTGCGGCTTTCACAACAGCAGTCACCTTAGTCCGCTTCTGCAGTTCCCGGATAAGCGGCTTGTCAAAGACGATTTCACCCGCATTGTCAAGCAGGTACAGCAGATGCTCGCAGGACTCCAGACTTCGCATAAAGCGGTCGCTATGGTCTATGGCGGGAACGGTATTCATCGCCTTCATGATCTCCTGGCGGGGATCAATTTCGTGGACATGCATAATACCAAGGTCTATGATATTACCCGCAGCGGCAAGGCGTATTGCCGTCAGAAGCGGTGTTTCGCTGGAAGCAACCAGGGCATCAAGCTCCGGTTCCAGTTCCAACGCCATGGCATTCTGTTCCGCTTTGATGGCTTTGTAGGGATCCGGATTTCCGGACAACTCTCTTGCATAGCGGTACAAACCCAGGGAAAGAACAGCGGGCGACTCGTTTAAATCCATTCCGGGAATATCGCCGGCAACGGCATCCATCACCTGACGGTGCACAGCAGGATCATCACATGCCATACGGGCGGCACGAAGTGCCTGCCGGAGCGAACACTCCAAACACTCCAATTCAGCTTTCACATCTACCTTTCAATCACAGATCAATCTAATTCAAAAAGTTGAATCGGACTGTTTTATTTTTCCTTCAGAGAACGAAGAACACCGACACTCATAAAGCTCAGCGCCAGCAGAAGCCAATCCGCGAGAAATGCTTTGGGCGATGCCTTGGAAGAACTGAAGCAGCCGGAGATCCCGGCGCCATCATCTTCCTCATCTTCCGCCTCGCCTTCTTGCGCAACGTCTTCCCCTTCGACAGGCTGCACTTCACCCTCGACAGGCTGCACTTCACCTTCCGCAGGCTGCACTTCACCCTCCGCTTCTGTCATCGTCAATACAATATCCAGAGCCAGAAGATTCGCAACTCCGAACAGGCCTCTTTTAAGCTCCACTGCCTCTGCATAGCTTTGAAATGCAGGATGTGCCACATGAATGGTATATTTCCCAAGAGGGATTGACGAAAAGAGGTATGTCCCGGATATATCGTCGCTTGTTGTCTCATATCCGCCCGGTGTAAGACGTACCACCGCTTTTCCCACCGGCAACCAGGTCGCGTTGTTTCTGATTATTCCGGTAATAACACCTTTTTCTCCGTTGTCGGGCACCGTTTCGCCTTCGGCAGGCTGCACTTCGCCCTCTTCCGGAGACTCCTCGCCTTCTACGTCGCCTGTTTCGCCTTCGGCAGGCGCCACTTCGCCCTCGACAGGCTGCTCTTCGCCCTCGACAGGCTGCTCTTCGCCCTCTATTGTATTTTCAGCAGTCAGGGGAACATCTATCACATCACCGAAACCGCTCTCAAGAAAAAGATCTGTACTGTAGGTCTGGTATCCCTCTTTTGTTACGGCTAGCCTGTAGTTCCCTGCGGGAATTTCATTGAACATAAAGGTCCCCAGAATATCCAAAGAAACCTCTTGGAAATCTCCAGGAGTCAAGGTAACCAGTGCGCCGGAGATCGGAAACCCTGTATCCTGATCACGAACAACGCCGGCAAGCGTCACGAGAGCCGGAGATTCGCCTTCCACCTCGCCTTCTTCCACTGCTTCAGGCTGGAGCAAAAGGTCGAGAGTCGTGATCGGCAGATTGATGCGTATGATCTGTGTCAATGGCTCGTAGCCCTCGAGGACAACCTGAAGTGTATAGCGACCATAAGGGATGTCAGAAAACCCGAAGGTGCCGACCAGCGCCAGACTCGTATCGGAGAATCCGCCAGGGGTCAGCGTCACAACTGCTTCAGAGAGAGGAAGGTTGGTAGCTGCATCACGCACCACACCGCCTATAACACCTTTCGGCAATTCAATTTCTTCTGTTGCCACCTGCGCCTTGTAATCAGCGCAATCCAGCTGCCCGTTAACCACCGTGTCCAACTGCAGAAACAGAAGAGGCGGCACAAAAGGAACTTCAGTAAACTGGATTGCATTATCCTGATTCTGGTCTATGAGATTCATCAGATTAATCGGTATGGACAGCAATGTGGCATGCAGTTCCACGGCGGAAACCATCTCGTCTTTATCAACGTCAAGCATGTTAAATACAGCCGTGAACACTTCTTCGTCAGATCCCAGATCGCCGGCTTCAGAAATTCCGGTCATTATTTCTTCCCGGGTGAGCATTTCATCATTATTCTGATCCAGATAGAGGACGCCACCCCGGGCAACAATTGCCATAATTTCCTCGGTGCCGCATTCTTCTCCATCCCCCTGGCTGTACGGCTCTGTCAGAAAATCGAAGTCTTCGCAGTCAATGACATCATTGTGATTATGATCCAGGATATCAAAGATCTCGCGGGGCACATCCTCTCCCACTTCTTCGTATTGGATCAGACCGTCCTTGTTCGTGTCGACCATTTTCAGAGGGTTCAATACCTTAATATAGACGTTGACATAGTGGCGGCCGATACCGTTTTTATACCCCGCCACATAGTCACCGACGGGACCTTGCGCCAGTTCCGGAGAAATTACGGCTATTTCTTCGCGCGTGATTTTATCGTTCCGGTCAAGGTCAAAAACCACAAATACCAGCTGAGTCAAGACAGGATATACCTGCTCCGGCGTCAGCTTGCAGGGCTCTTCAGCGGATGCAGAGAGAGGCGCCATCAGAAGGGAGAGGAGCAGCATGACACTGAGAAATCTTGCGGAAACGGATGAGATCATTTCTCTTTCCTTAGTTAATGAGGGTCTTTCAGGAACAGTTCCCTGAACTTTTCCGGTCAGGAAGTGCCTCTATCGTAGCCGGACAGGGATCTGCTGTTCTTTACACAGCATAAAAATTTGAGATGATATGTCTGTCCCCACCTGCGCCGAACACCCTTCTCAATATTATTATATCTATGAATTTTGAATTTTGCAATAAGTTCATACTCAAAATTGGCGAACACTTTGCCGGGCAGATTGTCAGGCTCAATTGACAATAGAAGCACGGCAATAATATAGTATGCTTTCAGCAGTTCTTTCGGGTTTCATGCCTTGCATGCGCATAAAGCACCTTCCGCCTCTTTTCAGGGTAATTATGAAGAAAATAACCGTTTTAGGTTCCACAGGCAGTATCGGGCAAAATACGCTGGAAGTTGTCCGCCGGCACCCTGATCAGTTTCAGATCCATGGGCTGACCGCCCGGGGAAATGTGGAATTACTTCTGGCACAGATCAAAGAATTTCGACCGCACTATGTATCCGTTTTTGATCCGGAACTGCGCGAAGCGGTGCAGAAGCATGCCGGGCACTGTCAGGTGCTCAGCGGCCCGGAAGGGCTTGTAGAATTGGCATCGCAGCCGGTAGATCTCGTACTGAATGCAGTGGTAGGGGCGGTCGGTTTACAGCCGCTGCTCGCTGCGATCAAAGCCGGGAATCACGTGGCGGCAGCCAATAAAGAACCTCTGGTCATGGCAGGCCGGTACATCATGGAAGAAGCAGGAAAACAGGGCGTGCGCATCCTGCCTGTTGACAGCGAACACAGCGCCATCTTCCAATGCCTGGAAGGCTCCAACCATGCAGACGTACGCTGTGTGCATCTGACGGCGTCCGGAGGTCCCTTTTACAGATATTCTCCGGAGGAGATGCGACACATCTCTCCGGCGCAGGCCATGTCTCACCCCACCTGGGATATGGGCGCTAAAATCAGCGTAGATTCAGCCACGCTCATGAACAAGGGACTGGAAATAATTGAAGCCATGTGGCTGTTTGGGCTAGAATTGGAGCAGATAAGGGTGGTAATACATCCCCAGAGTATTGTTCACAGCCTCGTTGAGTTTGTGGACGGGTCTTTTTTAGCGCAGTTGGGGCGGGCAGACATGAAGCTGCCTATTGCCTATGCTCTCAACTATCCCTCCCGTCTGACGTTATCCGATGAAAGAATGGATTTGGCGACAATTGGCACCCTGACCTTTGACAAACCGGACTGCAAAACATTTCCCTGTTTGGCTCTGGCTCAGGAAGCAGCACAGGAGGGAGGCACAGCACCCGCTATTCTGAATGCCGCCAATGAAGAAGCGGTAGCCGCTTTTTGTAACGCAAAGATTCCCTTTCTGGCTATCGCGGAAGTCGTTGAACGGACGCTGTCTGAAAGTAACTTTTCCTCCGCTTATGATCTGGATGCCGTGATGGAAGCAGACCGGGACGCACGGCTGCGTGCACAGGCTCATATAGCTTCAACCTCCGAAAGTACTCCTTTATGCTGATTAATATTGTCATATTTGTTGCCGTGTTAAGCCTTCTGATTTTCATTCACGAACTGGGGCATTTTCTGGCGGCAAAAAGTTTCGGCATTTATGTAAAACGGTTCAGTATCGGTATGCCGCCCCGTATTTTCGGCTTTCAGTGGGGCGAAACAGATTACTGTATAGGAGCGCTCCCGATCGGCGGCTTTGTCATGATGGCGGGTCAGGAAGATGTTCCCCTCAGCGATGAAGAACGCGAAGAGGAATACGGACATGTGCCGGAAGACCGCTGGTTTAAAAACAAACCCGTCATTCAGCGGATGTGCGTGCTGCTTGCGGGACCTTCCATGAACTTTGTTCTTGCCGTTGTTTTGTATGCACTGGTAGGACTCGTTGGCAGTGAAGTACCCGAATGGGAAGTGGAGGCACGAGTAGGCGAAATTGAAGCAGGTTCGCCGGTAGAAACGGCTCCTCTTTTCCTGCTTCACAACACCGACGCTGCCGACATGACAGGCACTCCCGATGCTCAGGGCTGGCAGGTGGGCGACCGCATACTAAGTGTAAACGGCCGGGAAATCGGCAACATGACAGATCTCGCCATTACCGCAGTGCTGGGCGGTGACAAGAAAACATACGACGTGCTGCTTGAAAGAATTGACGGCAGACGTTTTGTGTCTCCTGTCGTCCCTCAGGTGCTCGATGCTTCGGGGCATCCACGCTTCGGCGTCGGTCCTTTTGAGACAGCCATTGTCCGCGAGGTATTCCCCGGCTCGGAGGCAGAAGCAGCAGACCTGAAGCCTCAGGACATCATCCGGGCGGTTAACGATAAGACCGTTTCCCTGACTTCATTTATTACATCTATAGAGAAGATACCAGCCGGTGAAAGCGTCCGGCTGGAGGTGGAGCGAAACGGCGAGACCCTGGCGTTGCAAGCTACTCCTGAAACAATCGGACGCATAAAAGGCATCTCTTTCGGTTCCTCCGAAAAAGAGCAGGAACTGCGCATACTTGCCATAGAAACAAAAACCGCTGAAGAATCTGGACTGAAAGCGGGAGATATGGTTACGGCAGTCAACGGAAAAGCCATGAGTCCTGCAGAATTTTTTACCTTTGAGAAAGAGAATCCGGGCTCGGAATTTGATCTGTCCGTTCAGAGACCGGGCATTCTTTTCGGTGTGGTGGAGCCTGAGCAAAAGATCAACGCCTCCCTGAAAATCCAGGCTGTCGGCGCTATAGGTGTAGCGTTGCGCCCGAAAACAGTCTGGCATCGGGTGCCAGTAGTGCGCATCATCCCCCACTCCTTCTATCAGAGTTATCTCGCCGTGGAGCGCACGGTGCTGACGATTGTCGGGCTTGTGCAGCAAAAGGTGAGCCCCAAAGATCTCGGCGGGCCGGTGATGATCTATGAAGTAACTACAAAAGCCGCCCAGGCGGGATGGGACTGGCTGCTCAAAATCACAGCCTTCATCAGTGTTAATCTCTTTGTCCTGAATCTTCTCCCGCTGCCTGTTCTCGACGGCGGGCAAGTAGTCATGAATGCGGTGGAAGCGGCAAGAGGCAAACCGGTCAGTGAAAAATTGCTGGTTCGCATGCAGCAGATCGGCATTTTTCTCCTGATCGCACTTATGCTCTTTGTCACATTCAACGATATTCAGCGCCTTCTTTTCGGCTGGTTTTAATCCCCTCAGAATTTAACCCAATTACAGTGTAAGAGGAAAGACAACCATGGAGCGTATCACCTGCAAATTCGGTGGCTCTTCTCTGGCAGATTCATCCTGCATCCGTCAGGTTATCGACATTATCCGTGCCAACCCGGCACGGAAGTATATTGTGCCTTCCGCCCCGGGCAAGCGAACAGCAGAAGAGAAAAAGATTACAGACCTTCTGTATGCGTGGCACAATATGGCACGGCAGGGTCTTGATCCGACAGAACCGAAAAGCATTATAGAAGAACGTTTTTCGACCCTTGCCCGCGAGCTGGGCGTTTCTTTTAATGTGCAGCCCTGCCTGGAAGAAATTGCCGAGCATGCTTCCCGTGATGAAGCACCGGACTATATGGCATCACGGGGTGAATATCTCAACGGAAAATTGATTGCCGAAGCGCTGGGCGCCGTTTTTGTTGACCCTGCAGAATGCATCCTTTTCAAAGAAAACGGACAGCTGGATCCCCGGAGCTATGACCTGCTGGGTGAAAAACTGCAAGGCGACGGTCTCTTCGTGGTTCCCGGTTTTTACGGCGCAACGCCTAAAGGGGAAATCAAGACCTTTTCACGGGGCGGAAGTGATATTTCAGGTTCTATTGTCGCCCGGGCAACCCGGTCCTCGCTTTATGAAAACTGGACTGACGTGTCCGGCTTCAGAATGGCAGATCCGCGCATTGTTCCGGATGCGAAACGGATTGAAGAGATCACATACAGAGAATTGCGCGAACTCTCGTACATGGGCGCCACGGTGCTTCACGACGAGGCTATTTTTCCGGTCAGGGAACCGGGCATCCCCATCCAGATTCTGAACACTAAAAAACCGGACAGCCCCGGCACATTGATCGTCGCCCGGCGCGACTCCGGACATCCGGTATGCGGCATTGCGGGGCGGCGCGGCTTCACCATGTTCAACATCGAGAAAACGCTCATGAATAAAGAACATGGTTTCGGCAGAAAACTGCTTTCCATCTTCGAGGAGCACCGGGTCAGCTGGGAACATATGCCCACCGGTATCGATACGATTTCGATTATCGCCTCCGATGACGAGCTCAAAGGCAAAGTGCAGACCATACTGGAATCCATTGAACGGCTTCTGGATCCTGACGATCTCACTGTCACCTCCGGTCTGGCAATCGTCGCACCGTGGGCAAAGGCATGAACCGGCTGGTTGGCGTTGCCGCACGTCTCACCGGTGCACTCGCGGAAGCAGGCGTCAATATCCGGGTAATCAATCAGGGTTCCTCTGAAATGAATATTCTGATCGGAGTGGAAGAACAGGATCTCGAAAAAGCGGTTGCCGCCATCTATCACGCTTTTGACAGCTGGCAGTAATGTTCTCCGCCTCCTTCCGGAAGCAGACCTGCAGACCTTAGAAATGACTGAGAAAAAAACAATTCCTGAAGATTGGTTCGAAAGCGCCTTCGGCGATCTTTACAACATTGTCTATGCTCATCGCTCCGTTGCCTCGGCCGCACCGGAAGCCCGTTTCGCCGCTGAAGCAGCGGGTCTGTCCCGGAAGGACACAGCGCTTGATCTGTGCTGCGGTACCGGGCGACACCTTGCGACTTTGATGGATACCGGTGCCAGCCTGACGGGTTACGACTACTCGCCGGTACTGCTCGCAAAAGCGCTGCAGAACACCCGCCGGCAAGTCCATCTGGTGCGCGGGGATATGCGATATCTTCCTTTTACCCGTACTTTTTCTGTCATCTTTTCTTTTTTCACAAGCTTCGGCT
>Ga0116190_1003659_pt1 | contig 11214 bp, 6 predicted proteins | sample AD_JPNTR4_MetaG_FD_89808 | JGI IMG/M metagenome (GOLD analysis project Ga0116190, IMG submission 89808) | Active sludge microbial communities of municipal wastewater-treating anaerobic digesters from Japan - AD_JPNTR4_MetaG | ecosystem: Engineered > Bioreactor > Anaerobic > Digestate | place... | reverse complement strand
TATTGCTTTGACGGGTATTGCAAAAATACTCAGAACAATTATTCTACTTATGAACATGGTAAATCGTTTTTTTGTTTTCATGATTTTATCTCCTTAAAATTTTAAATGGTGAGAAAAAATTGATTTATTCTTAAAAGCCAAGTAAATAAACGTCCTTTGCAGAACGAAAAATTGTTTTAAAGAAATCGAAATGAGAAATAAGAAAGAATTGATTGTTTAAATTAACATTCGGAGTAAGCTAAAGCAGGAGAAAGGTTTCCGTATTAGCCTTGGGTGAGAGCAACAAAGAAGGAAATTTTTGCGGAGCGGGAAATTACTCCGCAAAAAATCCTCAGGTCATCAATATTTACTTGCGCAGTAACAACTTCTGCACTGCCATAAAGTTACCGGCTTGCATCTGATAGAAATAAATGCCGCTCGGCAAGTTCGCACCATTAAATTCTATTTCGTATTTTCCGGCATTCTGTTCGCCTTCGAAAAGCGTTGAAACTTCCCGCCCAAAGAGATCATAAACTTTCAGGGTTACGCTGCTTCTCTCCGGCAATTCGTAACGAATCAAAGTTGTAGTAACAAATGGATTAGGCTGATTTTGGGACAAGGAAAAATGATTGGGTTTTATATCACTCGTTTTTGTGATAATGAAATTGTTTTTTCCTGTTTTCGAACCAAGTGCGTATTCTGTTCCTGTCTGGTTAGTTAAAGTAAGCGTGTTACTTTCGGTATCTAAAGTTGCGTTGGCATCTTCCCACGAATTGTCGGAAAAATTATCTCTTTTTGCCAATCCCAAATCACTTTCATCACCAATGCCGGGATGTCCCGTATAGTTGTAAGTGAGGGAGTAGGAAGAACCGGTTCCGATTGATAAAACACCCCAAAAGTGTTGTGGGGTCATAGTCCACGATGATTCAGGTTTGGTAGAACCTTCCCGCATGGAATTGGCATTTATGCGATAAACCTGTATACCGCCAATCGTGCCGCCATCTCCGGTTACTGTGAGATTGTCTCCGTCGCTATGAGCAAGATTTACCGAAAAATCTGCCGGATTGGTTCCTTCATAATCAAAAGCACTTTCATCCCCAATGGCTGCACCTGACCATACCCACGATGGTGAATTGGTAAGCGTTCCATGGTTGTCATTCGATGTTGCATCATTGGCGGTTGTTCCGCTTCCTTCGTCCAAACGCCAATAACCAATTAATCCGCTTTCGCTGCCAGTAAGTTTCTTACACATATTTGCCCGAATTTCTTCTTCCGTGCGGGCTACATTCCAAATCCTAATCTCATCGATTGTACCATTGAATAAGTTCCCAATCATTAAGTTGTTGGAATTTGAATTGATGTTTTCTGTTAAGTCTGAGCTTGCTGTTAAATTTCCGTTTATGAATAATTTCTGTGTTGAACCATCATACGTTTGAGCAATGTGATTCCATCCTGAAGTAATTTCCCCTGAAATGGTCTGATTGTTTATGGAGACAAAGGCAGTTGTTGTGTTTGCACCAATTCCATAAGCTCCTGCCTTTGAAATTCCTGGTGCGGTTTCATTTCCAACGGTTGCGACAGGCTCAGACGAAGCGTATTTGCGAACGAAGAAATAATCGAAATCGGCATTAAAGCTTCCCCCTTTGTCCCATGATTTTCCGCCCAATCCCCAATAGGATGGAATTGAGGGGAGCGTGTACGAGCCACAGTTATTCCATGATATTCCGTCATTACTCCAGTCGTAATATAGGGTAGATGCATTCTTTCTGAATCTTGTACAATGAATCGCCTGCCCTGTAGTACATTGCGTACCTCGATAGCCGTCAGCTTCAAATTTTACTGTAGTTGCCGACTCACAAGAGCCAAAATAGCCTTTGTTATAGTATCCTGCGTCAAAACTTCTTATATAAGCAAGCAAGGAGTGGCGATACTTATTATCTATACCAGTTGCATCTTCTTTTGTTTGAGCAACAAAATTGGTATTTGGGTTTGGATGAGTCCAATATACAAAAGGAGCATTCGCTACCCCTGACCATGAATCTGAATCTCCATTTACTTTTATTCTCAACCAGCCCGGTCTTTCAGTTAGTGAATAGCCATCGTCTCCTCCAGGGTTCCAGAAAGTCCATCCTGACTTCAAACTTGTCTCTTCAAAATCATCAAAAAACTCAAAAGTATTATCTCCATTGCTTAAAGAACTCGCAGAAGAATTTCCATAATACATAAAAATGTCAGTTGTGCTTGCAGTTGGAACTTTTACCCAGATTATTGAAGTTCCAGAAGTATTCCAGTTTTCTATCCAGTAACTTAATTCTGTTCCGCTTTCGTCGTAAAAACGGATATCGCTCCCGTCGCTTTTGGTGTGAGCATAATTAAAATTGGAAGTGGTTAATTCGACTTTCACTTGATAATCAGCTACCGGAGTAGCAGGATTTAAAGTAACAGGAACCTGATAGTTCCAATTTTCTCCTGTAGGCTTCATCCATGCTTCCAATGTCATGGCATTGGTTACATTTAAACTAAGTGCATCAGGGACAGAAACATACTGATACGTCCCATTAAAATTCAATGCTTTACCGGAACCTTGAGCCGATATTTCAGAAACAAAAGAAAAGTTAAACAAAAAAAGAAACAAAAAAGTGGACGGTAACAGCAGACGAAAAGTGTAAAATAAATTTTTCATAGTATTAATTTTTTTTAAGATTAAAAATAAATTTCAGTTTAATTTTATAATAATACCACCCAATAAAATTTATTAGAAAAAAATGTATGGTTTAGCCATTAATAAACCTCAATTACGATTTTAAAGATTTTTCTATTTTTCATAATTATCAATAAAACAACCTTTTACAGGCTCTATGCAATAGAGAACAAATATACAAACAAAAAACGAAAATTGTATCGATCAAGTCATTCTTTTTACAATAAAAACAAAATAAATTAATTTTTGTTTTTTATATTATTTTTGTTTTTTTACAAAAAATTCGATATTCAATTCGAAATTTTAAAGGTTGTAAAAAAATATTTTTATTCCCAGGTATGTTTCAGGATAAAAATAAAAAAACCTGAAAGATAAAAAAACAACAATATAACTCAACAAAAAGAATATCACACTAATAAAATAGTTGCAATTCTAAAAGAAAATCTGAACTTTTTCAAAAATAACCTCATATTCAGTTTTTTGGAAAATTATAAATGACACATATTTTGGTAAGCGAATTGATAGAATTATCATTAAAAATTATTAAAAATACATTTATAATTATTACCGTCCGATTAAAAAAATGTTTTTAAGATTATTTGTTCTCAACAAATTGATTTTCAGACATTCTATTTTTAAATTTGATTGTTTTTCAAAAGTAAGCCCCCTAAAATAGGGTAAGTATTTCTAAATCTTGTTGTTTGCGTTGCCAATCCATTTCGGAATTTTCTAAAAACCTCACTAAGTGCAAATAATTGAATAAATGTATTCTGCAAAAACTAACCAGATTAGAAAATGCACAATGACGTTTTTAATACCCTACCCTATCATAAAAAGTTGCTTTCGGTAGTCTCAACTTGCTTGTTTTACCTTCGTCAGTTACCTTAATTTCAATAATTGTATCCTCTAATACACCGCTATGAATACAATCGCTTTATATAATAATCTGCTTTATGTTTTCGACTGTTTCGTACGATAATATTGTTATCTATCAAAAAAATCAGCTGTCCGAAAAACTGATTGTCCAAAAAAATGTGTATTTTTGTCCATAGTAGTGGTTTATATAATAGTATTTATTTTATGGAAAATACAAATCTACAAAAACTCTACTGAGGGCAAACTTAAAAATTGACCTCCCTTTTTATTTTTTTATCGTACAATAGTGAAAAACAATTTATTTTTTTTAATTATTAACTTTTTCCCCGATCTTTTAAGAAACTTTTTAACTTATTTCTTTCATTTTTACTTTTTTGATAATCACATTAATTGAATGAGAGAACGTTCGTTTATATACTTAAAATTTTGTTTTTTTATTTTTTCCCTTATAATGGGAGAAATATCTTGCCTTGATGCTGCTCCTTATTCTAATATAAGTAGTTTTAACTGTCATTTTTTGCAAGCTGCTGAACCAACTATTACTCTTTCTACAACAAATCTTTCAGGATTTACTTACATAGAAGGGAATGGGCCTTCTAATATTAAAAGTTTTACGGTAAATGCTAATGGTCTTATTGATAATGTGATTATTACAGCTCCGATTAATTTTGAGATTTCGCTTTCGGGAGGAACTTCTTTTATCGGAAACAGTCAAGTAACGATTCCAATTCTTTCGGGAGAAGTAAATAATGTATTTGTTTATGTCCGTATGAAAGCTGGTTTGGCGGAAGGTAACATTGGTCCTGAGTCATTGATTGTTTCTACTACAGGTTTTGCCGACCAAACCATTAACCTGAGCGGGATAGTAACTGTTCGGCCGGTTATTATGCTTTCACCAACCGCTTTGACAGGATTTACTTATGTGTATACTGCAGGACCTTCTGTTTCACAAAGTTTTACAGTAAGTGGAAATAATCTTCAGAATAATGTAACGCTGACAGCACCGATTCATTATGAAATTTCGATTGCTTCTAATTCGGGATATAGTTCTTCCATTACATTATATCCTTCTGATGGTACCCTCGCTACTACAACCATATATGTTCGCTTGAGAGCAGGTTTTGGTGTTACCGCGTACAATGAAGACATTATAGCAACAAGTCAGTATGCTGAAACAAAAACTGTTTTATTGAGCGGGAGCGTAACAGCTGCTGCTACACTTATAGTTACTCCGTCGATGTTAAACGGATTTATTTATACACGAGGAAGTGGACCATCTGTTTCACAATTCTTTGTATTGACAGGTTCTAACCTTAACTCTGATGTTATAATAGAAGCGCCGGATAATTTTGAGATTTCTATTACTCAAAATGGTACTTATAGTGGTTCTTTAACTTTGACACCCAGTGAAGGAACAATCAATCAAATTATTTATGTCCGAATGAAATCAGGATTGTCTGCAGGTTCATACGGTCCAAGTAGTATAAATCTTAATGCTACTGGTGCTGTAACTAAAACGGTAGCGCTTAGTGGTCAGGTAGTAAACTCAGCTACACTGATTGTTACTCCTATCATACTGGGAGGTTTTAGCTATGTTTCAGGTAATGGTCCTTCTTCAGCTCAGTCGTTTATAGTAAGTGGTGCTTCATTAACCAAAAATATAATTATTACTCCTCCAACAAATTATTACGAAATTTCTTTTTCACCTGATTCGGGGTTTCAATCTACCAGTCTTAGTTTAGTACCTACTAATGGCACTGTAGCTCCGACAACAATTTATGTACGGCTTAAGGCGGGTTATGTTGCTGGCAATTATGATGAATCCATTTTAATAACCTCTTCAGGAGCTATTTCTCAAACGGTTGTTACACTTAACGGGCAGGTATACAACCAGCCAACTATCATTGCTGGTGGTGGAGGCAATTATTGTGTGGCTTCAACTATTGAATTGACTAGCAGCGGGGAAAATATTCAAAGTCAATATTGGAACGGCCCAAACAATTTTTATTCCACGGCTCAAAATCCTTCCATAGACAACAGTACACCTGCCATGTCTGGTACTTATACGGTAATAGGGAATGTTGTAGTGGGTGGAAATCTGATTTCTAACGGAGATTTTGAGATCGGAAATGTAGGATTTGGAAGTAGTTATGGCTATCCTTCTGAACCATTTTCCACATCATCTCTTCAGCCTGAAGGATTATATGCCATTGTAAATTTACCAAGTGAAGTTCATAATAACTTTACTTCAACAGGCGTAGATCATACTACAGGAACGGGTAGGCAAATGGTTGTCAATGGAGCAACCAATCCGGGTATGGTAGTTTGGTCTCAGTCAGTAGCTGTGTTACCTAATGCTAATTATGAATTTTCGTGCTGGGTACAGACAGTTGTAAAACCTTATGATTCAAATCCGGCACAACTTCAACTTTATATAGATGGGATAGCTGCTGGTCCTATTTTTACAGCCGATCCGGATATTGACAAGTGGACACAATTTGTTTACAATACTAATTCTGGTTCCAATACAACCTTGAATATTGAAATAGTGAATCAAAATACTATTGCTGGAGGAAATGATTTTGCTTTAGATGATATTGTCATGCATCAAATAACTATGGTTTTTGACTCTACCAATGTTATCGTCAGTGATTATAAGTCGGTTGATGTTAACCTTAGTTATTCGCCTTCAATAGTTTATTCCAATACACCGGTAACTTTTACTACCACACCAACCAACGGAGGTTCAGATCCTATCTATGAATGGACAGTCAATGGAATAGTTGTAGGAACAAACAGTCCTACTTATACATATATACCACAGAATGATGATGTTGTTGTATGTAAACTTACTTCTTCTTATCCGTGTGCTATAGGGAATCCTGCTACTGACAGTGTTACCATGAGTGTGTTGAATCAATACAACTATTGGTTGGGCAAAGAAAGTACTGATTGGGGAACAGCTTCGAACTGGACGGGAGGTTATGTGCCACTGGCTGGTAGTAATGTTGAATATGCTACGGTTACCAATTATGGAACAGATGCTATTAATGATTTACAATTGGATCGGGATCGAACTATTGGTAGTCTTATTAATGCAACCAATAAAAAATTAATTATTCCTGCTGGTAAATCTTTGACGGTAAATAATACTATTACTATAAGCGATGCGGAAAATCCGAATCTGATCCTTATAAAATCCGGTGGTTTTTCAACAGAGCAAGGTACGCTTATTTTTCACAATAATGAAGCCCATCCTGTTTATGCCACAGTAGAAATGTATTCGAAAGCATGGATAAATCCAGATGGAGCAACCAATCAGAAATATTTTTGGCAGTATTTTGGGTTACCGTTCCAGTCCTTGCAAGCCAATCCTTCTTTTTATGGCGCATATGTCAGACGCTGGGACGAAACGGGAACAACCATTCAGAACCATTGGATTCAATTGGGAAACAACGATGTTATTCAGTCATTTTTGGGTTATGAAATTTGTCAGCCTTCACCTACTACTTACACTTTAAAGGGAATTTTGGAAAACAAGGATTTCGATTCCGGAGAATTGGCATATACAACGACAGCATTATATCCCGGTCAGCATATTTTCGGCAATTCTTATACAGCAGCTATTGATATAACAAAAATTAATTTTGGTAGCAATATGGAAGAAACAGTTTATTTATATAATACTGGTTCTTATAATAATTGGGAAACCAATAGTGGAGGAACAAGTCATTCTTCCAGTAATACGAATCCCGGAACCTATGCAGCCATTCCAAAAAACCAAGCTGGACAGGGAGGTATTGAAGGACAAATCCCTTCCATGCAGGGATTTTTGATAAAAGCTATGAGTGCTGCATCGGGAAATACAATTTCTATTCCCTATTCTTCTGTGGCTATTAAAAATACAACATTGCAACGTGCAAAAGCAACTGATAAAAATATTTCCAACAAAAAGCAATATTTACGGATAGATTTAAAAACGGATTCGGTAGTAGTTGATCGCATGTGGATATTCAACGAGCCGAACTGTACTCGTTCTTTCGACAACGGCTGGGATGGACCGAAAATGTTGGCAGGCGAAGGAGTACCTGCATTGTTTTCTCAAGAAGAAGACGACATTTATCAGGTAAATTCGGTGGAAGATATAAATGATACTAACATTGGTTTTCAAGGTGAAAAAAATAACAAGGTTTATTCTCTTGAAATTCATTCAGAAAACTTACAGCAGCGTTATGCCTCTCTTTATTTGTATGACAGGATAGTAGAAAAAATTACTGAGATCGCTTCGGATAGTACCGTTTATACGTTTACAAACAATAATGGAACAGGTATTCAACAACGGTTTAAAATTATCGTTGGGTTTGGTTTGGTTAACTTGAATGGAGCAAAAGAAGAAAATGATGAAGGATTGCTATGTCTTTTTTCTTTAGATAAAAAAATAGGAGTAGCTAATAAAAGTAAGGAAAAAGGACAAGTTATGATTTTTGATTTACTAGGGCGTATAGTGGATAATTTTTCCATACAACCGCAAACCATTCAAATGTCTCCTCATGATTTAGCAACAGGAGTTTATGTAATAAATATTTTTACACAAAATAAAAAAATTATTAAAAAAATTATTATTCGCTAGTGAATAAGCATACAAAAAAAATATTAGCAAGCTTTTTTTTGATATACTTAGTATTGTTAGGGAAATGTTTTTTCTTTTCAAATGAAATTACTAATGATGGTTTAAAAAAAATATTAAAGATATTAAAAGAGAATGATATTTATTACTTATCCAATGTAAATGAGAAGAAATTACCTGTTGCTACTTTTTCTTCTCAAAAAAAGATAAATAGCAGTAATTTTACCTTAGGAAATAATTCCATGTCGTTGCCTATAGTCAGTTATACACCCCTTTATATAAATGTAAATATAAATAACCCTGAAACAAGAGGAATGAAAATTTATTCTTCAGAAACTTTTTATAGTCGGAATGTATTAACGCCCGATCCTATTGGCACTAATGGTGGAAATATGGGAATAAGTTTAATGGCAACAGTTTCATCAGTTCGCTCCAATAAATCCAATCGAGTAGAGCATAATTCTTATTCATCTTATTCTTTGACTTTTTTCGAACCATTTTCAAGTAGTACCCCTTTTTCTTTCAATCCCCATTTGGTAGATAATTATTTTTATACTGAAAATTCTGGAGGCACTGACCCGGGTGGAGATCCTGAAGGTCCTCCTATACCTGTGGGTGATGGAATAGGTTTTTTAATTTTATTGGTTTTTAGTTACAAAAGGTTGAAGTCCTATCATTTATTTTTTAAAAAAGAAGATTAGGAATATTATATGTTTTGTAAAGATATTCTATCATGTGCTTTTTTGATAGAACTTTCTTTAAATTTATTTTTTGCAAAAACGACAAAATATCATTTGGTGAAAGCAAAGAAATTACTTCTTTATGGATAAGATGATTTAAATGCATGACATAAAAACACCATTAATTTAATTTATTGAAAAATATTTAAATTATGAGTGTTTTTGTTTTTAAAAAATGTTATTTTTGAAGAAAATTTAAATTAAAAAATAATTTAAGATTTTAAAAAAATTATGTGAAAAATTTGAATAATTAAGCGATTAGGGAGATAATTATTACTTTGCTTTGATAAACCCTTAATGTCAAAATAAAATTTTAGTCAATAAATATCTCTGCCTTCAAAAAATAGAAAAATGGAAGCAATTTATTGGATTACAATTTTTTAAATAATTTCAAAATAATGTCTAAATCAAAAAATGATAGAAAAAATAGGAAAAATATTTATAGCAAATGTATTCAAGTGATTTAAAAAATAAACTTTTTTAAGATTTGCTTAATCGTATTGAAAAGTTCTCTTATTCTTTTTATAAATGAATTTTTTTAACCCTTATTTGTACGAGACAAATGTAATGAAGAAAAATCAAAAAGTATATAATTTTTCTTATTTTTTATGTAACTAAAAAAATTTAATGACTCATTTCATTCCTTTTTGTTAAATTTTTGGTTAATTATTGCAGGATATAAAAAAAAATATTTACTTTGTACCCGATTATAAGAAGTGTATCTTTCTCTCAAATGGTTATTTTTTCCTTTCCAATTTCTTGGGCAGAATGTTTTAACCTCGTTTGTTTGCTTATACAATTTCTTAAATCACAAACATTTATTTAATTTTTTATTTTAATTTTTTATGAACATTTATGTTGGAAACCTGAGCTACAAAGTTCGGGAAAATGACCTTCAAGGGGTCATGGAAGAGTACGGTCAAGTAACCTCTTGTAAGATTGTTAAAGATCGTGACACAGGCAGATCTAAGGGATTTGGCTTTGTTGAAATGAGCGATGATGCTGCAGCAACAAAAGCTATCGAAGAGCTGAACGGAGCTGAATTTGATGGTCGCACCATGGTAGTGAAAGAAGCAAGACCAAGAAATTAAAAATTTCATTTCAGAGAAGGAAACTTCTGTTGTCGAAAGATGATAGAAGTTTTTTTATTTTATTTATTAATAATCAATTAAATATGCGTCAACTGAGAGGAATAGGAAAAAATTTTGGAATATTATCTCAACTTTTACTGCTGTTTGGTATTGCTTGTGTATTTTTTTATCTTGCAGTGGCTATTTTGATGCTGTTAGGCAAAACTAATGCTTCGGATATTAATTCAATAAGATGGTTACAATTGCTCCAATCTGTTGGAATTTTTATTTTGCCACCCTTTATATTCAGCTACTTTTGCAGCGAACAGCCTCTTGACTATCTTTCACTCAATAAAACAACTAATTCATTAGCTGTTCGTTATGTAGTACTGATTATGATTGTCTGCATCCCTTTCATTGATATGTTTACCTATTTTAATCAGCAAATGCAATTGCCCGATGCTTTTTCTTCAATAGAAAATTGGATGAAATCGATGGAAGAAGAGGCAGCAAGAGTTACAGAACAATTACTGGACGTAAAAGGCATTGACGGTTTACTATTGAATTTATTACTCATTGCTTTGATTCCAGCTTTTGGGGAAGAACTGTTTTTCAGAGGAACTTTGCAAAAAATTTTCAACCACTGGAAAAAACCGCAACTTGCCATCTGGATTACCGCCATTTTGTTCAGTGCTTTTCATTTGCAATTTTATGGATTTCTACCAAGATTGCTTCTGGGAGCTTTTTTTGGCTATCTTTTATGGTGGAGTGGAAGCCTGTGGTTGCCTGTCATTGCTCATTTTGTTAATAATGCACTGGCAATTATTTTTTCCTATATAAACCAACAAGGAATTCAAATTTTAGATCCTAATGCCGTCGGACAACATGGAAATATCTGGTTAGGAATAGGGAGTGCCGTTTTAAGTGGTTATTTAATTCTTCGCCTTCAGAAGAATATTTTATCACATACAAAAAGTTAACAGAAATTCTCTCCTTGTTGGATATGAATCCGTTATTTTATTACTTGTGGAAGTCAAATCGGTTAAAAAAGGATTTCATTTTAATTGTTCCGGCAAATTTTGCTTCGATTTAATTATTTTTATGATTATCCGCATGAATTCCTATTGTAAATTCTTGACTTGAAATCGGTGTTGTAGCTTACAGCAGCAACAAGCAACCTGTCGAAGATTGCATCACCAAAATAACGTCGGTTAAATTTAT
>Ga0116190_1003657_pt1 | contig 11216 bp, 8 predicted proteins | sample AD_JPNTR4_MetaG_FD_89808 | JGI IMG/M metagenome (GOLD analysis project Ga0116190, IMG submission 89808) | Active sludge microbial communities of municipal wastewater-treating anaerobic digesters from Japan - AD_JPNTR4_MetaG | ecosystem: Engineered > Bioreactor > Anaerobic > Digestate | place... | reverse complement strand
CGGCCGCGACAGTCGAGTCCGTTTGTGCCGCGTCAGACCCGCCGCGCCAGCAAAAAATCTTACAAAACCCCCCGGACGCAAGCCGTCAGGCGCAGCGTCCGGGGGGTTTTGCAAGAGCCTCACATTATATTATTATCATGCATGAGAATGACAGTCAACTACGTTAAACACAACGAAAAGGGGGATACAGGAATTAGATGGAGGCAGAGGTACGCGAAGCTTATGCGTTTGTGGAGGAAGGAGGGGCGGTTGACACCCGACTTCGCTCCGCTCAAAACACGTACGCCTTCAGTCCGCCGAACGTATCGCGTAGCGCCGGGGCAGGGGCGCGACGTTTTCGCGAATGCTTTTCGTCAGCTCGGCCGACCGCCGGCACAGCGCGTCTTGCTCCGGAAGCAGATCGAAATAGTTTTTGATGACGCCTGCGCGATAGCGGTTCCAGACGGTATCCTTGGCGGTCAGTTCGGCCAGTTTGCTTTCGAGATACGCGCGGTCGCTGTCGGGCGTGCGGTTCGCTCTGTCGGCGAGAAAGAGAAATTCGATATGGTCTAAGGTCCGCAGCTTACGCCCTTCGATCAGCGCCCGTTCGCTGACCCACTGCCTGATCTGCAAGGCCTGTTTGTATTGCGGCGTATCGGACAGTTCAGCGAGATTGATTCCCTTTGCCAATGCGGCGGCGGTTGTTTCCGCCACCCTGCGGCCGTCGATCTCGAGCGCGTAGCGTTCGCCGCTCAAGCCGGTGACCGTCAGCCTTTCGCGGTTGAGATCCTGCATGAACGGCACCCACTCCAGCGCAGGGGCACAGGCCTTGTCGACGGGGAACGGCAGGGCCGCGGCGCGGCATGTGAACGTCAGCGTGCCGTCAGCCACGCGGATGTCCGAGACGCCGCAATTGGCATGCCCGACAACCTCGCCTCGGCGTCCGTCCAGCGTCACTTCCGCGACGATGGCCGGCGCATGCTGCGCTTTCAGGAAGAGATACGCCATGACCAGATGCCCCGCCGGGCCGGGATGAACACGGTCGGGGCCGACCACCGTGAAACCGGGCTGCCGGGCCTGCCACTCCCGGTTGATGGCCTCCATGGGCGCATTGAAATCCACCCATCCGGCGTTGAGTTTTTCCGCGAGCCGCCGTGCGGCGGCCCCGCAGCTTTTGAGGGCGTCGTTGACACCGAAGAGATTTTCCTCGCTCTGGCTGCCGGTCTGATCGTAAGGCGAGGGGCCGATGAGAATCAGCCTGACGCCGTCGCGGTGAAGCCGGCCCGCGAGCATCTCCATGTTTTTGATGTGGCCGTCGATGGCGGCGATGCGTTTCGCTTCCGTGTCGGGGCCGGCTGATCCGGGTTTGTAGAGGCCGCGATTGACGTCGTTCATGCCCAGCATGACCGTCGCGACGGTCGGCTTGCGCGCCGCGATATCCCAGTCGTAACGGCGCACGGCGCCCGCTGCGGTGTCCCCGGCGAAGCCGCAGTTGACCGTCTCCACCCGCCAATTCGGGAAGCGCGTCAGATAGAAGAGCGTGATTTCGGTGTGGTATAGCATCTGGTGCGTGATACTGTCGCCGATGAAGCAGACGCGGTCACCATCCCGGAACGGCTCGGCCGCCGCGCCTGCCGTCAACTGCAGCGCCAGGAAAAGGGCGGACGCCCACCCCTTCACACTGTTGCCACGGTCTTTAACAGGTCGTAGGCTCTTCACGGCTTCACCTCCTGAAACAACAGCGGCGCGAACTCCGCGAGACACCTGCGCCAGACGGGCCATGAGTGATCGCCGTCGGTCAGATGGCACACATGACGAATCCCCTGCTCAGTCAGTTTCGCGGCGAGCTTTTTGACGCCCTCGACATACCGGTCATCGCGGCCGCAGGCGATCCACAACAGCCGCAGCCGCGCGTTTGTGCCCTGCGCATCTTCAAATGCCGGCTGGACGGCTTCCGCGTCACAACTGCCGCTGAACCCGCCGATCCACGCAAACCGGTCAAGCGCATTCAGGCCGACGGTCAGCGACTGCCGCGCACCCATGCTCAAGCCGGCGATCGCCCGATTCTCGCGGCCTGCTGCCAAGCGATAGTTCCTCTCGACGAGCGGGATCGCCTCCTCCAGCAGTTCACGGCGGAACGCCTCAAGCGCCCCGCGCCCCCGCTCGGGACTCCCCTTCCTCGGCAACAAACCGTAGGGATGGCCGTCGATCATCACGACCACCATCGGCACGGCCTTTCCGGCCGCGATCAGATGGTCGAGTATCCAGTGCGCTTTGCCGGTCTCGACCCAGCCGCGCTGGTTGCCGCCGAAGCCGTGCTGGAGCACGAGAAGCGGGAATCGTTTCGCCGTGTCGGCTTCATATCCGGGCGGCGTGTAGACGAGCAAGCCGCGTTGTCTGCCCAGCACGCCCGACTGATACTCGTGCGCATGAACCGTCCCGTGCGGAACGTCCTGCCAATCCCAAGGCGCAGGGGGCGAAGACGGAATGTGCAAGAGGTTCTTGCCCGGCTGATACTGCGGTTTGATCGCCGGATTGTTCGGGTCGATGACGTTCAGCCCGTCCACCGCGAAGGAGTATTCCCAAATGCCTGCCGGAACGGCAGCCGCCGTGACCGACCACGTGCCGTCATCACCGCGAGTCATCGCCAAGCCCTGCTTGGACCATTGCCCCTGCAGCACAACCTCTTTCGCGTTCGGCGCCTTCAGCGAGAAACTCCGCTGCGCGTCCGCCTGCTCCGCACCGTCAACGGCCGGCACGCCGGTGAATAACCAAGCGGCAAGCACGGTTGCGAATGAAAGGGCCTTCCGATAACACCACCGATTCCTGTTTTCAAACATGGCACGACATCTCCGAATTTCAGATCACACTTTCCAAGGCGCACGCATCTGCTTGGTCATCAGCTTGCTCGCCTCGGGATCGCCGACGATCTCCTCCTTGGCCGCATCCCATTTGAGTTTGCGTCCAACCACCGAGGCGATATAGCCGAGATGGCCCGGCGTCTGGGAACGGTGCCCGATCTCCACCGGCGTCAGCGTGCGCTTGCGCGAGCGGACACAGTCGAGGAACTCCTGGTGGTGACCCGGACTCTTGTAGAGCTGGATGTCGAGGTCGCCTTTCTTCTCCCGGTCTTGGATCTCCCGGATCCACTGTTTGTCCGAAGCGTCGATCGTGCCGCGCGTCACGGAGACCCACCCGTTGGGCCCGACCCACTTGGCGCCACTCTTAATCTCGCCGTACCCCCCGGCGATCACGACCTCGACGTCGTTCGGATAGGCGCATTCGACGCGGTACTTGGTGGCGGTGTTCCAGACGGCATCCTTGGGCGGGAACTCGGCGGTCGCCGAGACCGTCAGAGGCCCGACCGCATCATCCGGCCCGCACCCGTATTTCGGATTGGCGAGTCCCCAATGTGCGATGTCGCAGTGGTGCCCAATCCAGTCCATGAGCTGCCCGCCGCCGGTGTTGTAGTTCCAGCGCCAGTTCTTGTGGAACCGGCACGGATTGAACGGCATCATCTGCGCGGGGCCGATCCAGAAGTCGTAGTCCACACCGTCAGGCACGGGCCCGTCCGGCAGATCCTTGCCGGTCTTGCCGAAGTCCATGTGTCCGGCGGGCAGCCCGACCTCGACGCGTGTGACTTTGCCCAGGTAGCCGTTCTGAACCAGTTCGACCGCCCAGCGGAACAGCCCTTCTTTGCGCTGCCACGAACCGGTCTGCCAGACGCACCTGTTTTTCTGTGCGGCGCGAACCATCGCGATACCCTCATTCAGCGTATGCGAAAGAGGCTTCTCGCAATAAATGTCTTTGCCCGCCTCCGCAGCGGCAACCGCTTGAATCGCGTGCCAGTGGTCCGGCGTGCTGATGCAGACGGCGTCGATGTCTTTTCGCGCCAGCAGCTCGCGGAAATCCTTGTACCCCTTGCAGTCTTGATTCTGATACTGCTCGTTGACCGTGCCGACCGCTTTGGCGAGATGGCTTTCATCCACATCGCAGATGGCCGCCACGCGGCAGTCGTCCAGCTTGAGGAACGCATTGAGGTTGCCGCCGCCCATCCACCCGACGCCGATAAAGCCCACCGTGATTTTGTTCGAGGGCGCCGACTGGCCGAACAGGCGGCGCGGGAGGACGATAGGAGCGGCCGCCGAGGCGGCCATGAGCCGCAGCATGCTGCGACGGTTGGTCTGCGACAGATTTTTCATAAGGCATATTCTAGCGGAAGCGATAGCAACATTTGAATGTCTATCAAACAAAAAAACATATCCAAAAGACTAATGCGCGGGATTGCAGAGGCATGAGGAATCAGCTACACTGACGTCATGACGCCAGAGGATTATGCCTATGATGGTGCGAATAGCGCATGGGATGATCGCAGCGTGCGATCGCCGCGCGTCATCTTCGGACAGATCAGTTACCTGCCCGGCGGATTTGTCGGCCCGCGTATACAGCGCGATTACGAGCTGATCGTGCTCCACTCCGGTTCGTGCGAGGTTCGAATCGACAACGGCCCGGGACGATCACTCGACCTAGGACTCGCCTATCTGTTCCGTCCCGGCCACCGAGAACATTTTCTTTACGATGAGCGCGGCCGTTCAAACCACTCCTGGTGCTCCGTTTCCCCCGAGTTCCTGCCCGAAGCCTTAAAGCAGGGGATCGACAACGTTGAGGAGGGCGCAGGCTTCCCGCCCTCGGAATGTTTTCAGCGTATCGTCTCGGCCGCCTTCCTTTTCCGTTCGGGACAGTCAGCGAGTGCCCTACAGGTTGTCGACACGTTGGGACTTGCCCTGTTCGCAGAATTTGTCCACATGGTGTATCACGCTGCCGAGACGTTTCGCGACGCGAGCGTCATCCGTGCCAAACACTTCATGGAAGATCATCTGCGTGACCCCGATTGCCTCGAGCGGGCCGTGGTTGCCGCAGGCTGTTCGAAGTCCGCGCTGGCCTACAAGTTCGCGAAAGAGCTGGGCACCTCGCCCTCCCGATATCTGTGGCGTCTCCGCACGGAGAAAGGTTTGGAACTGCTGACCGATACGGGACTGTCGGTCTCCGAGATCGCCGACCGGTGCGGCTTCCAGAGCCCCTTCCATTTCTCGCGCTGCGTACGCCTCATGCAGGGCCTGCCGCCGCGGGAGATCCGCCGCCGGGCCTGGGCGAAGGGACCCGCCTGTTTTTCGCCGGCCCCCGACTCTGAAGGTTGATTCCATTCCCCGTTCGGCGCTCCACGTTAGATGTTCTGCGTTCGACATTCTGCGCACGTTGTCAAATGTTCCATTAACCCAAGTTCGTCAGTATAGGCGTTAAATTCCCTTTTTTGCGGTCTTTTTTATTCATAATCCGTTACAATTTCGTGGAAACGCTTTCGAAAAGCCAATGTAGACAGACCGCCCTGTTGCGGACATGCAGCACAGCCTTTTTAGGTCGTTTCGTTGATTTTCAACGACACGCAGGCAGTCCGCACAGAGCTTGCGCCTTTCGGGGAACTCGGCGAAAGCATGCGCGAATGCAAAGCTCTCGGCAAAGGGGCCGTTCAGCTTGATGGTCCGCAGCATCAGCCGATCGCGAAATGCAGCGCGCCGGGCTCGACGCGAACCTGGCTCAGACGCCCCTCCACGGCCACGCCGCGCCGCGCGAGAAGCTGCGGCAGGCGTACCAACAGCGTGTCGTTTTCGGCAGCGATTTCGGGCACCGCCTGAATCTGGTTCATCAGCGCGGAAAGAATGGACGATCCGTCGCCGGTGAAAAACGCGGCCTTGACCTTGGCGATGCGCACCGCCAACGTCTCGCCGTCCGGGCGGACCGACGGCTCGCAATGCGCCTCAAACGGCATCGGGATGAACCCCATATTGAGCGTACCCGCAATCACAATCGTATCGGGACGAAAAGCGAGGGAGAGGTTCTTGACCTTGCCGCGCGCCTCGGCAGGAATGTTCTCTTTGTTGGCTTCAAACGCGCGAGTGGCAGCCGCCATGATCTCCGCGTCACTCAGGGTCATGCTAAGGTGTCGTATAATCATGCCATCAGCATAACGATTCGCCCCCGGGGGAGGCAATGGCAGAGATCAGAGGATGATGCGTCGGACGCGCGCGGGGCTGACAAGAAGGTCATACGCCGAACGTCAGAACCGCACGGATAACGGCCCGAGCGATGCGCCGGATGCCAACGATTCAGACAATGCCGCAGGGATCAAATCCCATCACATCACGCGGCAGGGAAGACCACACGTCTCAAACACCGACAGATCGGGCGCAAGCGGCCGCTTCTCGTCGAAAGGCGGCGCGTAGGTCTTGCCGACCAGCGCGTATTTCGCGCCGGCGGTCAGGTGGTATGGCAATAACTCTACGCGCACCAAGCCGGACGGCCCCCGTAACAACTCGGCGAAACGTGCGAGCGTCTCCGATGTGTCGTTGACGCCCGGTATCAACGGGATGCGCGCGATGAACGGCCGTCCGCTCGCTTTGAGCCACGCCAGATTCTCGAAGATCGGCTGCGGATCTGCCCCAGTGAAACGGGCGTGCTGTCCGGGGGCGGGATGCTTCAGATCCTGCAACACCAGATCGACCGCCTCTACCGCACGGCGATAAACGCCGGGCGCGGCATATCCTGATGTCTCGACCGCCAGATGTACGGGCCTCAACCGGTTGGCCAGCTCGACCAGAAAATCAGGCTGTGCCAGCGGTTCGCCGCCCGAGAAGGTGATGCCGCCGCCATATGCCGTGAAAAAGGCGGCCTTCGCACTCAGCTCCGCCGCCAGCGTCGCGGCGGTGACGCGGCGGCCGCACACCCGTCGGCAGCCCTGCGGACAGACCGCCACGCACGCGCCGCAGGCGGTACAGGCGTTTGGCGAAGGACAGGCACGGACACAGGCACCACAATGCCCGCAACGGGCGGCGTTGAAAAGCAGTTGCGGTTCAAACGACAACCCCTCGGGATTCTGACACCAGGCGCAGCGCAACGGGCAGCCTTTGAAAAATACCGTCGTCCGGATGCCCGGCCCGTCGTGCAGACAAAACTCGCGCACCTCAAAAATGACGCCTTCGACCGGCATGCTCACCTACTTCCGCTTTAAAAACAGAGGCAATTCAACCGTCTGCAACAGCCGTTCCGCCTGCTCGTAGGTTTCCCATGATTGAAGATCTTCTGGCGAAAGGGACTCGATAAAGGTGCGGACCGCAGGTGCGCTGAGCACGCCTGATTCGGCCGCCTCATAACCAGCCAACTGCGCTCGGAACCGGTGAAAGACCCGCGCCTCGACAGCCACGGCACCGTCTTTTGTTCGCAAGACTTTGTCGGTCTGCCGCGTGTCGCACAGGCTGACCTCCGCATCCAGTGGGGCGCGCGTCTGGGCGTCGAACACCTTGACAGTGACGCGCGCGAGCACGGGTGGAGGCGTACGCCAATCACCGAAATAGAAGGGACTCGCAGCCGCCACGACAGCGCCGGACGGCTTGTCCGCCGCGCACGTCGCCGTGTACCAGGCCTTCTCGCGTTCGCTGAACTCAAAACGCATCTCCGACACGCCGCTTTCGGGTACCGTCACAGGCTCGCGCTTGAACACCTCGCCGTTGCGCGTGATCGTCACGATCCGCTCACTGCCAGGCGTGCCGTGAAGCGTGACAACCGCGTGCCGCGCCATATCCCCTGACGGAAACACCGTGCCGCAGTCCGCGCCGTCGACCGTGAACAGTAACAAGGCCCCGTTCCACGAGATCGTCGTTCGGCCTTTCTGAAACGCCTCAACGATGCTTTCGCGGCTCAACTGGCCGCCAGTCGGACGGATGAAGGTGGCCCCCATCGTTCCCGGAGTCCGTCCCAGATCAAAGGCGGTGTCGCTCGTGGCCGTTCGGCAGAGGCGATAACCCTTGTTGAGGAAGAGTGCCCACGTCTTTTCGCTCGCCATGTTCCACGCTGTATAGAAATCAAAGCCGCTGATGAGTTCAGGGGCACCGAGGAGCATGAACGGCAGCTCTCTGGAGCGCATGTGGCCATAGAGCGGATGAACCGGAACAGCCGCGCCGCCCTGATCCACGAGATCCGCCTTGATCACTTCGACATTGGCATACTTGGGATAAGGGCGCGGTTTCGCCGGCGGCCCGATTCCGACCGAGCCGACATGGCCGCCCGGCGTCTTCGGATATTCCGCATTCAAAAAAAGCAGAAGATCGGAACCGCACTCGCCCACGGCCGCCGATGCGGCATCCACAGGAACCCCATCGTTGTTGAACTCGGACGAAAGATAGAACCAACGATAATTTTCGGCACGGAGCATGAAGGCGATCATCGGGATGTTCACGTCGTAGAGCCGCTCGCCATGTACGCCATGCGCGTGAAAATCACCTTTGTACCAGCCAAGCGCCGCAGGATCGAATAACGGTTTCAGGGCGATGGCGAGCATTTCCTGATGCCCCGTCTGCACATCCCGTTCAATGGTTGCCGGCGCATAACCGTCCGCCCGAACCGTCAGACGCAGACGCCCCGGAGCGGCAGAAAAAGCAAAAACTCCGGACGTCCAATAACGGCGGTTGGCTTGATGCCAGACACCCGCGGGCACATCGGTGCGACCGCCGTAGGGCCGGCCGGCCACATCGAACCAGCGGATGGGCTCCGAACCGCTTTTGGCCTCAAACCAGGCTGCAAGCCCCTTCCCCGTCACCGCATCCGAGATGCTGCCGCAGACGACCGCCGTATCCGCCGACGTCATCTGCAGGCGGCAGGCGACCGGCACCTCCGAGGTGACCGCAAGCCGCGCGAGAAGCGCGTCCGCCATGCCGGGGAAAACCGCTTTGAGCGCATAGCCGCCGTTCGACATGCCGGCGATCACGAAGGCTCCATCCGCCCCGGACTGAACGATCCGTCCGTTGCAGGTCATGACCCAGGCACGCGAAAGCGGCGCGCCGTCTGCGCCCACAACCACGCCCGCAATCTGTCCGCCGTAACTCGCAACGACACAGGCCGCAAGCCCGAAAGCCGCGAGCGCCAAACGTACAGCCGAACATACAACCATCACACCGTCTCGCTTTTTTGGTTTTACAGCCTGCTAGGACACCGCCAGCTCGACACGCTGGATAATGTGATCCTGATACGGCTTGTCCAGTTCAATGAAGTAGCCGCTCCAGCCCCACACGCGGACGATCAGGTTGCGGTGTGCCTCGGGATGCGCCTGCGCGTCCCTAAGCTGGTCGCGGTTGATCGCGTTGAGCTGCAACTGATGTCCGCTGCGGTCGATAAAGTACTTCACCAGTTGCGCGACCTTGGTGATCCCGTCACGCTCCCTGAATGCGCTATCGTGAATCTCGATGGTCAGCGGCCCGCCATTGATCACACGCCCGAGGTCGGGCACCGTGAAGGACTCGATCACCGAGACCGGCCCCTTGACCGGCACGTTCAGCGACGGCGCGTAATTGGCGGCGAAGGGCTGTCCGGTCAGGCGGCCGTCCGGCGTGGCGTGCAGTTCTTTGGCGTGCCAGATGTAATACATCGCCGAACCGGTGCCGCAGCGGTAGATGCCGCCGCGCCCGTTCTTGCGGCCCACCCACGAGTCGGCGAAGGCATTGAGCAGCTCTTTGCCAAGCTGATCCACCGAGGACTCGGCGTTCCCCATCTTGGGCACGTTGAAACGGACTTTAGCCAGCAGCTCGGGCTGCCCCGCGAAATCGCTGTCGACCGCGGCCGCCAACGCGCGCAGTCCCAACGCATGCTCTTCGAACACAAGCTGACGAATCGCCGCCAGCGAATCGGCGGCCGTTGAAAGCCCGGTGCCGTGAATACCGAAGTTGTTGTAGCGGTTGCCCTCGCACACATCGCGCCCGGCCGCGACGCGCCCGTCGCACAGGATCGAGACAAAGGGGCCGGGGAGGATCTTGACCGTCGCGAACGCGGCGGAGAGGCGATCCGCCTCGGCCATCAGACCGGCGCGCACGTCCGCCATGAAGGCCTCGAAGGTCGCGGCTTGGCTGGTGCGCATGGCATGATCCACCACCGCCGGGAAGGAGACAGCGCCGATGTTGGGGATGTCCATGCCGCAACCCGGAATGATGAACTCCCAACAGGCCGCGACGGTGTAGTCGCGCGCGTCTTCGGGGGCGTACCCGTGCTTCACCAGCGCGGGGATGACCACATCGTCGTTGGCGTATTGTGGAAAACCCAGGCCCTTGCTCGTCAGCTCAGTGCCGGCCTCCAGTACGTCCAGCGGCGTGTTGGCGTTCACGCGCAGGTTGATCTTGGGATCGATCACCGCCAGCTCGCACGAGGCCTTCAGGCAGAGGCGCGACAGCTCGTTGAAGGCGTCCTTGCCGTCGCGGCCCGCGCCGCCCAGCATCAGGCTTTGGCCATTGTCGCCCTGCTGCACGCCGATGTAGAGATCACTGTCGCGGTTACAGCTTAAGAAGAACTCTTCGATCAGCTCCAGCGCCTCCCCGGCGGTCAGGCGTCCGGCCGCGAGATCCGCCTGGCAGTAGGGCCACATGTACTGGTCAAACCGTCCCAATCCGTTGTGGTATTCGCCCTCGCACCACAGCGTGTAGTGCAGGATGCGCAGAAACTGCAGGGCCTCATGGAAGGTGGTCGCGCCCTGACGCGGCACGCGCGCCAGGATCTGCGCGATTTCGGTCAACCCCTGCGCCTGCGCGGCGGCACGATAGCGTTCCGCCAGGTCGAGCACAGCCTCGACGCCGGAGAGGGCCGCCGTCAAAAACGCGATCGCCGCGTCATCGCGTTCCGCCTCGGCGCGCTGCAGACGCGACGCAATCTCCGCGCGCCGCGCATCCAGCCCCCCGCGGATCGTGGTCGCGTAATCCGGCGAGATATTGAAGACACAGCCCTTTTCGTGATAGTAGGCGCCGCGCCGCAGCGCCTCCATCTCGGCCGGCGTATAGAGGTCGGGGATCTGCTTGACGGTACGGAGAAAAGCGATGCGTTCGCCGGGCAGAAACGCCGGCTGCTCGGCCGCCAGCATCGCGCGCAGTCCCTCGGCCGCGCGGCGCTCCGGGGCGGTGCTCTCACGGCTGAACCGTTCCGCCAGTTGCCAGTCGACGTCGCGCCGCAACGCGGCGTGCCGTTTCGCAAGAATGAAATCTCTTAGGGCCTGGATGCGCGGTGTCATGGCTAACCTCCTGCAGGAACGCTCAACGCTTCTATGAGAAGGCTTGTCAAGGGCATCCGCATGGCGGATTCCACTTTTCCGGAACGCATTGACGTCTCGCTTCTATCCGCACTCGTGTTGGACAACCTTTTGTCCGGTG
>Ga0116190_1003655_pt1 | contig 11219 bp, 7 predicted proteins | sample AD_JPNTR4_MetaG_FD_89808 | JGI IMG/M metagenome (GOLD analysis project Ga0116190, IMG submission 89808) | Active sludge microbial communities of municipal wastewater-treating anaerobic digesters from Japan - AD_JPNTR4_MetaG | ecosystem: Engineered > Bioreactor > Anaerobic > Digestate | place... | reverse complement strand
ATTTGGTTTGAAGGGCTTGGCCATTACACGGCGATTGCAGAACTGCCGCGCGCCTTAAACACCATTGCCGATTTCTTTGCCGCCGATTTGCCGCCAGAAGTTTCTAAACAAAAATCCACACAACGCGAACCTACAGCAATGGATATCGTTGCCGAAATAACGCGCGATTTGTTGTCAACCTGCATCACCGCGCCAGATGACGGAAGATGCAATTTTCTTAAATTCGATTTGAACGCAACAAACAAAAATAATTCTCCAATCAATGTATCCTTACAATTGATTGTTGGCGACAAGGGACGCTTTTCGGCATTGTTTAAGTATCCAGCTATTGGAGAAGGCGGCGTCGGGTTCGGAAGTTGTCCTTGGATGCTCACCCCTAAAACGCTCTTCATCGGCAATAAAGAACCACTGGATAATACAAATGCCTTTGCATATTTTGATAGTCATTACACTATGCGCGCACAAGGTTTTGCAGGCGCAGTAATGGCGATACTTCTTGTCCCGGATTTTGCAAAAAAATGGGTAAAAGCCGATTTCGAAGACGAACAAAAAACAAGAATCATCGTGAAATCCGGCGAAAGTTCAAGAGTTGCCGGGTTCATCCGAATCGGATTGGTAAAAAACAGCAAAAGTCCGGAATTTTTTGAATTTGATTTGGCTGGCGTTCGCGGAAAGATAAATATTTATGGCTGGCAAAGAAATTCGTTTATTCCACCAACAAGTTTTGAACCGCCAGAAGCGAGCGATAAAAAAGAGGTCTGCCAGAGCGATTTGAACAAAATGGTCGCCGCAGCAATGAACTTTATCGGCGAAATGGTCGATGAAAAATCTTCCAGAGAAGTCAAAAAAGAACAGGTCCTGAAGGTCGTTGAAAAAGACCCAGCCGGACACGGTTTGCTATGCGATTTTGGTGGCAAAACTATACTTATCCTTGATGGCACCCCTCAAGAGATGGGAACGGCACAGGGAAATCTTATGGACGATTCAGCTAAAAAACTTGTTGAACGCGTTCTCTATGGCGTCGGCGCGGCGGATACATTCAGGTCAGGTAAATGGTTCATCGATGTTATGGAAGAAATTTACACCAAAACTTCCCCGCACATACCGCCAAGATTTATTGAAGAGTGCAATTCACTGGCTAAAACCGCAAAAATACCGCAACGCGACCTTCTTTACGCAAACCTATTTCCCGAACGATTTCATTGCAGCGGCGTTGCCGTGAAAGGCAAGGCAACGGTCGGCGGCAAGATTTTACACGCCCGCGTCCTTGATTATATGCGCGATATCGGTCTGCAAAACTACGCCGCCGTCGTCGTCTTTATGCCAGAAGGGAAAAATGCGTGGATGACGCTTGGTTATTCCGGGTTCATTGGCACGGTCACCGCTATGAACGAAAAAGGAGTTGCCATCGGCGAGATGGGCGGCAGAGGCGAAGGCTTATGGAATGGCCTCCCGATGAGTCTGCTATTGCGAGATGTTATGGAACGCGCCTCCACAGGAGAAGAAGCCCTCCAGATTATTCAAAACTCTCCAAGAACCTGCGAATATTATTATGTCATCAGCGACAAAAACGGGTTCATCAGGGGACTGCATTGCCTGCCTGATAAAGTAGAGGTGCTTAAGCCCGGCGAACAACACCCATTGCTGCCGCCTGTTCCAGAAGATACAGTATTTATATCCGGCGGCGAACGAGCAAAACTCTTGAGCCAGAGATTGTTTGAAAATTATGGCAAGATTGATGTCGATAAAATGATAGAAATAATCAAACGCCCCGTTGCGATGAAATCAAACCTTCACAATGCCATCTTTGCGCCGCAAACTGTCGAGATGTGGTTTGCCGACGCTGGCAAAACCACCCCTGCCTGTGATGAACCATACACGCGCGTAAGTTTGAGCGAACTAATCGATTTCTATAAAAGGACAAAATTCGCGGCAAATAATTAAACACAATCTGGCTAACATTACATAGTGGGTAAACATTCCCGCTTCTTATTTGAAAATGTGGCAAGAGCATCCTTGCTCCCGTTTTGAAATTAGAATCGTTGGATGTCGACCCCGTGTTAAGCCCGAAAAATTAATAATCGTGGTAGCTGTTATTCCTCAGCTTTTAAGCCACGACGGCTTAATATTCTGATGAATAACGCCGTCTTTTTCAGTAAATTGAGCCAGACTGTTTCTTTGAGTCTGAATACATATATAACGAATTGGAACTTTGCTATCGGCTGCAATGCAACGTTGACCATCGGGGTCAACACGAATAACACTGCCTTCCTCAATGTCAAACTCGTCTCCATCTACATAGAACCGTCCCTTACCTTTAATGACAATGTAGACCTCTTCGTTCTGCTTGTGCGAATGAACGAACGGCACGCTTGCTCCTGCGGGCAGTTCATTGATGGATATTTCCGACCCGGTGAGTGAAAGGTCGCTGTGCAGAGTTACCCGTCCTTTTGCCTGAATATCTCCGACCGATATTACCTTATAGTTTTTACCTGTTTTATTCATATCTTGTTCCTATTTAATTGTATCTATTATTGTTTCAGTTTCGATAAAAAATTATCCCTAAGTTTCAAGCACATCTTTCAGAACATCAGCAATAGTAATTCTATTTAACTCAGATTCCATAGCGGATTGTGCCTTTTAATTTTTATTAACCGTTTAAAATAAAAAATAAAATTTTTAAAATTTTATCTTGATTTTTGTTTTTAATAAGGTTTGCTTGTAATTTCTGAAAGTCAGCGCATAAATGTGAATTATCTGTATTACAGAGGTTAAATTGTTTATTGTGTAAAAAACGCTGTCAAAAAGTAAAAATGTTAAATTTAACAGATTAAAAAATAATGAAAACTTATCAAGCAGCAGATATTCGCAATGTAGCAATTGTTGGACACGCCTCGTGTGGCAAAACAATGTTGACCGAAAGTATGTTGATGAGCGCCGGTGTAATAAACAGGCTCGGCAGCATCCAAAGCGGTTCCACAGTCTCAGATTACCACGAAGAAGAACAACAAAGGTTAATTTCCATTCATACTTCTCTCATAAGTTTTGAGTGGAAAGAAAAGAAGTTTAATGTGCTTGATACGCCCGGTTATCTTGATTTTATATGCGAAAGCCTTAGCGCATTGCGGGTCGCGGATATGGCGCTGGTGGTTGTTCACGCTAATCATGGCGTTAGCCTCGGCACTGAACAGACCTGGAAAATTGCCACTAAAAATGAAATACCCCGCATCATTGTCCTAAACGCACTTGATAAGGAAAACATCGATTTAGATGGTATAATCTCTCAATTAAAAGCCTCGTTTGGCGAACGAATTTTGCCGCTGACATTCCCGGTGAACCCCGGTCCGGGCTTCAACAAAGTTCTTGATATTTTAACAAAAGAGGTCAGCACTTATGCCGACGCAAGCGGAAAACCGCAATCAACCGCCGCAGACGGCGCATTAAAAGAACAAGCCGACTCACTTCATCAACAGTTGCTTGAGTTTGTTGCAGAATCTAATGACGCCCTGCTTGAAAAATTCTTTGAAAGCGGTTCATTAACAGAAGAAGAGATGCGCAATGGACTTCATACTGCTTTGATGAAACAAACATTCATACCGTTGTTTGTAACATCGGCAGAAACAAATGTCGGTATTGATAAACTTCTGGATTTTATAACGCAATTTGGAGCCACACCGCTTGATAAACCAACATTTAAAGCCACTGACGCAAATGGAAACGAAGTCAAGTTGTCGGTAAACGATTCAGAGCCCGTATTGTATATCTTTAAAACTGTTTCTGAACCGCAATTTGGCGATATGTCTTATTTTAGGGTCTTTTGCGGAAAGATAGAGGTCGGTCAGGACTTATATAATGCGGATACCAAAGCGACAGAACGGTTAGGACAGATTTACTCCCTTGTTGGCAAAACGCGCATCCCACAAAATAGTATGGGCGCGGGAGATATCGGCGCTACTGTTAAACTTAAATCGACTCACACCAGCAATACACTTTGCTCGCCAAAACGGATAGTCAGTCTGCAAAAGGTTGTTTATCCAAAACCAAATATTCATTCTGCAATCAAACTCCAGTCAAAAGGCGAAGAAGATAAATTAGCGCAAGGTCTTGCTGCTTTGCATAATGAAGACCCAACCTTCGTGTTCAATGTGGACCCCGAATTGCATCAAACTGTCATTTCCGCTCAGGGCAGCCTTCACCTTGAAGTCGTTGCAGATAGGTTAAGAAAGCGATTTAAACTTGAAATTGAACTTACAGAGCCGCGCGTCCGTTATCGCGAAACAATTAAAGCTAAGGCTGACGCTAAATACCGACACAAAAAGCAGACTGGCGGCGCCGGACAGTTTGCCGAAGTATGGTTGCGCGTTGAACCTAAACCGCGAGATACTGGCGTCGAATTTATACAATCTCTTACCGGACAAAACGTAGACCGCGTATTTGTTCCATCGGTAGAAAAAGGCGTTATGCGCGCCTGTCAGGAAGGTATCCTCGCCGGGTATCGGGTCGTAGATGTTAAGATTGACTTCTACGATGGCAAGATGCATCCCGTTGATTCAAACGACATCAGCTTCCAGATTGCTGGTTATTTTGCCTTCAAAGAGGCTTTTTTAAACGCAAAACCTTGTTTGCTTGAACCAATTTATAATGTCGAAATCCGCATCCCGGAAGACTGTATGGGAAAGGTAATGGGCGATCTTTCCAGCCGACGCGGCAAAATAATCGGTATGGACACCGATGGCAATTTGCAGGTGATTAAGGCGCAGGTTCCAGCAAAAGAACTTTACCGATACTCTTCAACACTGCGTTCGCTAACTGGCGGCCGTGGCATACATCAGGAGGAATTCAGCCATTACGAGGAAATGCCGCGCGAACTTGAACAAAAGGTCATTGAAGAAGCCAAAGCCCGTAAAGAAAAGGCTCAGGCGGAAAAATAATCAACAAATAGAATCGCTTAGATTTTACGACCCTGAATTTTGCTCCTTTGCAAAAGATAGGGTTGTATTGTCAAAAAATTGAACTTAACGAAAACGAATCACTGGCAAATATCTTTAAACACACAAACCTTAAAACCGATGAAAATTGATGTATTTTAATATAAAAACGGCTAATATAATGGAACTATAACGTTATAGATATTCATTTTACTGATTTAATCCATCTTCTTATTGTTATCCATTTTTAAAATTTTATCAAATTATTTACACTCGGCGTAAAAGTTGCTTATAATAATGACATAGATGTTTAGAAATGCGACCGATTGTTAAAATAATCTTATATATCGGATTAGTAGCATCTGCGCTATTTTTCGGTTTGGCTTTTAGGGAAGTATACCTGCTAAAAGTTCATCGGATACCTGTGCCGCAACATTTAAGTATGGGCGCCAACGGGTTTGCGGCGCTTATGTGTTTGATTATCTTCGGGGTACTGGTAGGCAGAGATATTTCCAATTATCTTGCCGAACGGGCGGTTAAATTCATCTTTGATGATGACTGCGAATCAATGAAGACGCCTGAATACGAAAAGGCGGAAGAGATGTGGAAACGGGGCGATTACCTTGAGGCTATCAGGTTATTGCGAGAATATTACAATAAGCACCCGCGCGAAATTTATGTTTCAATGCGAATCGCCGAAATTTACGAGAACGACCTTCATAATCCGCTGGCTGCCGCGCTGGAATATGAGCAGATATTGAATCAAAAACTCCCGCCTGAAAGATGGGGATGGGCTGCTATACATTTGGTCAATTTATATAGTAAACTCGGCCAAACAGACAAAGCCACCTGGTTATTAAATGAAGTAAATAACCGCTATCCATTTACAGCCGCCGCTAAAAAGGCGCGTCAACGGCTCGGTCTGCCTGAACCGGAAATTCCAGAACCAGAAAAAGAAGAAAAACCAGAAACAACTGAACACAAGCACTTAAAACCAAAAAAAGAAGAACCGCACTTGCCCCCCGGTTTCCGTCCAAAATAAAATTATTTGACTTAAAATTTTTTGAACATTTTTTCAAAATAACTTTCAAATTTGCAAAAGGGCTTGACATTTTTTGAAGAATTTAATTGAAAAGTAGAGTCTTTTTATAAAAAGGCTGGGAATTTTTTTATAACAGCCTTATTAGATGGCAGATTTTAATGCGGAGAAACCAATGATACAGGTTAAAAATCTTGCAAAGTCATTCGGCCCTAAACGGGCTGTTGACGGCATTTCATTCAATGTTGAAATCGGTGAAGTTCTCGGATTTCTTGGTCCGAATGGCGCCGGTAAATCTACAACAATGCGAATGATTACCGGGTTTATTCCGCCAACCGAAGGCACTGTCGCCATCGGCGGCTTTGACATTTTAAATAACCCGATACAAGCCAAAAAAATAATCGGCTATTTGCCTGAAAACGCCCCTGCTTATGCGGATATGAGCGTGGTCGGTTTTTTAAATTTCATAGCCGAACTGCGAGGTTTGCGCGGCGATGAAAAGAAAAAAGCCGTCTCGCGCGTAATAGAGATGTGCTTTCTGGAATCTGTGGTGAACCAGAGCATCGATACATTATCAAAAGGCTACAGACATCGCACCTGTTTTGCGCAATCAATCATACACGATCCACCGGTGCTTGTTCTTGACGAACCAACAGATGGACTTGACCCAAACCAAAAACACGAGGTACGCACTTTGATTAAACGGATGGGCGAAAAAAAGGCTATCATCTTTTCAACGCATATCCTTGAAGAAGTAGAAGCCGCTTGCACACGAGCTATTATAATTGACAGAGGCAAGATTGTCGCAAACGGCACTCCAAACGAACTGAAACGAATGTCAGAACTTGCTGGAACGGTTATCCTCAAAGTTCTTGATATTCCAGCGGAAGCGGTGATGCAAAAGGTCAAAGAACTACCTTGCGTTAAGCGGGCTTCAATAATCAGCGCGGATGCCGGACCGGCTTGTATCCGCATTTATCCACAACAGAACATAACAAATGGCGAACTTGCCCGGGCAGTTGGCGAATTAGCCGTTCAACAACAATGGCGCGTTGAAGAATTGCACACCGATGAAGGACGGCTTGACGAGGTTTTCCGAAACATAACACTTCCGGACACAACTCAGGAGGTCTCACGATGAACGGGTTATCTACATCTATTTCAAACATCTGGACAATAACTAAACGCGAACTCGGCGGCTATTTTACTTCGCCGGTTGCGTATGTGTTTATTGTAATGTTTTTGCTGCTAACAGGTTTGTTCACGTTTATGATAGGCAGGATACTGGAACGAGGAGAAGCGTCCTTGTTCTGGTTTTTCTACTGGCATCCGTGGTTATATCTAATTCTTGTGCCGGCAATCGGTATGGGCGTCTGGGCGGAGGAAAGAAGGCTCGGCACTATTGAGTTGCTCCTTACTATGCCAATCACCACCTGGCAAGCAATAACGGGCAAATTCATCGCCGCATGGATATTCCTCGGCGCCGCTCTGTTTTTGACCTTCCCAGTGGTTCTGACTGTTAATTACTTAGGAGACCCGGACAATGGTGTTATATTGTGCGCTTATATCGGCAGTTTCCTGCTTGGCGGCTCTTACCTCGCTATAAGCACAATGACAAGCGCAATGACACGCAACCAGGTCGTTAGCCTTATCCTTTCAGTTGTTATTTGTCTATTTTTGATTCTGGCAGGTTTCCCGCCTATTACAGATTTAATTCAAAATTATGTTCCGCAAGTCATCGTTGATATAGTTGCCTCGTTCAGCGTGATTCCGCATTTTGATGGGTTTAAACGAGGTATCCTTGATTTAAGAGATATAATTTTCTTCCTTTCAATAATTATTTTTGGTCTTTTTGCAACAAGTTTAATCATCAGAAATTTAAGGGCTGGACATTGATGGAGGTCTTGAACAATGAAAAATAAAAGAATTGAAACATTGCTCTATTCTTCGGTTGGCGTAGTGGCGATGCTTGTTTTATTAATCGCCATAAATTTCATTATAGGCACCTGGCGGCTACGTATTGACCTTACAGAAGAAAAGGCATACACATTATCAGAAGGAACAAAAAAGATACTCTCTAAACTTGATACGCCGGTCAAAATCCGATTCTATTTTTCTCGCGGCGAAGAAACACCTGTATTCTTTAAAAACTATGCGCAGCGCGTTGAAGACCTGCTCCAGGAGTTCAAACAGGTGTCAAAGGGCAAGATAACAATTGAAAAATATGACCCGCAGCCTGATACCGACGCCGAAGACGCCGCAAATGCCGACGGCATAGACCCGCAACCACTGACGCCTACGGCTTCTATCCGATTCGGACTTTCTATCTCCTGCCTTGACCAGAAGGTTTCTATCCCGTATTTAGCGCCAGAAAGAGAACGTTTGCTTGAATACGATATTGCCCGAGCAATTTCTCGCGTTGTAAATCCGGATAGACCTGTCATCGGCATTATGTCTGCCCTGCCAATCTTTGGACAACCAACCAGCCAGTTTATGCCAAGACCCGGACAAAATCAGGAACCCTGGTTGTTCGTATCTGAATTACAGCGCGACTTTACCGTTAGAAAAGTTGAAATGGATGCCGACAAAATCGATGACGATATAAAGACACTTATAGTAGTTCATCCAAAGAACATTTCTGAAAAGGCTCAATTTGCGATTGACCAGTTTGTTTTAAGAGGCGGCAAATTGATTGCTTGCATCGACCCTGTCTGTGTAATGGATAGCCAGGCAAATCCAATGGCTGGCGGCGGACAACCCAGTTCAACATTAGATAAATTATTAAAGTCGTGGGGACTTGATATGGATACCTCAAAAGTTATCGTCGATATGCAATGCAAAAGCCCGCGCTATCATCCAAAAATCGCACACCTTGTAACAGCGCTCTCCCGCCCAAATATGAAACAAGATGAAATTTTCTTTGCACAACTGGATAATCTGCTATTCCCATTTGCAGGCGCTTTAACCGGAACACCAATGGAAGGCTTAAAAATGGATGTATTATTAAAATCTTCAACCGATTCTCAACTTGTTGACGGTTTTATGGCAAGACTTTCCAGCGAACAGGTGGCAAAAGAATTTAAGTCATCAGGCAAAGAACATAACATTGCCGTAAGACTTACAGGAAAATTTAAAACCGCCTTCCCAAATGGAAAACCGGAAGAAAAAAGCGATGACAACGAAAAGAAAAACGAGAATAAAGATGATAACTTTTTAAAAGAAAGTTCAAAGACAAACACAGTTTATATCTTTGCGGATTGCGACTGGCTTAACGACCAATTCAGCGTCAATGTTCAACAAATATTCGGACAAAAGATATATATCCCACATAGCGGTAACCTGTCGCTTGTTCAAAATTTAGTGGAAATGCTGAGCGGCGATGAAAACCTTATCAATGCCCGTAGCAGAGCAACGATGAACCGTCCGTTCACTCGCATCCGGGACATTCAGGCAAAAGCCGAAGCCCGATTCCTTGAAGAAGTGAAAAAACTTGAAGAAGAACGCGCAAATGTTCAACGCAAAATTAACGAATTACAGGCTAAAAAAGAGGGAAGCCAACGGTTCATACTTTCGCCTGAACAAAAAGAAGAACTGAAAAAACTTCGCGAAACCGAAGCGCAAACAGCCCGTAAGTTAAAAGAGGTCAGAAAAGAACTCCGTAAAGAAGTAGATTCTCTTGAAACAACGCTCAAGTGGCTTAACATTGCCGGAATGCCTCTCCTTGTGAGCATTTTCGGGCTCGGCGTAGCCCTTTATAATCAAAAGCGAAAGGCTGCAAAATAACCGGGAGGAATAACCAATGAAAAAAAATCAATTAATATTGCTGGTCATTGCTGTTGTGATAGTTGGAATCATTGGAATTGTTACTTATAAAAAGAGAACCGACACCTGGTCGGAAGTCGGACAAATAAGCGAAAAGTTGTTCCCCAATTTTCCATTAGACGATGTGGCAAAAATCACCATCAAAAACTCCCACACAGAACTTAATCTTGTTAAAAATAACGATGTCTGGCAGGTAAAAGAACGCGATAACTTTCCCGCAAATTTCACCGAGATTAGCGGGTTTTTGCGAAAAATGTGGGAAATGAAACGCGGCTTGCCTGTCGAAGTCGGTCCGTCTAAACTCGGCGTCTTACAACTACTACCGCCAGATAAAGGAACAAACTCCGGCAACCTCGTTGAGTTCAAAGACAAAAACGACAAAGTCCTCGCCACACTGCTTTTGGGCAAAAAAAGTATGAAAAAATCGCCAATGGGCGATGAATTTCCCGATGGACGGTTTGTTATGGTCAATAATGACATAAAGACCATTTCTCAATTAACCGATCCGTTAGATAATGTTGAACCAAAACCAGATATCTGGCTGGATAAAGAATTCTTCAAGATTGAAAAAGCAAAGTCCTTTGAACTCATTAGCACGAACATAGCCGACTCCTGGAAAATTTATCGCGAAACAGAAACAAATGAATGGAAAATGGCGGGCTTAAATCCGGGCGAAGAGGCTGATAAAATTAAATTAGCCGCTGTCGGCTCTGCATTAAGTTACCCCACATTCGTCGACGTCATTTCAAAAAATAAAACAAATGACACCGGCCTTGATAAACCAATAAAACTTGTCGTAGAGACGTTTGACGGTTTTACTTATAATTTAAGCATTGGCAATAAGACTCAGGACGACAATTATTATTTAGCGTTCAACGTTAACGCCAATCTTCCAAAAGAACGAACTCCGGAAAAAGATGAAAAACCAGAAGACAAAGCAAAGAAAGACAAGGAATTTCAAGACAATGTGAAAAAATTAAAGGATAAATTTGAAAAAGAGAAAAAATTTGAGAACTGGAATTATCTTGTAACAAAATGGACAATCGAGACAGTTTTAAAAACCCGCAAAGAATTGCTTGTAGAAAAGAAAGACGAAAACAATCAATCTAACGAAAAATAATTTCTAAGGTGGCGGGAGCATCCTTGCTCCCGAGTGAAAAAAGGTGGCGGGATCATCCCTGCTCCCGAGTAAAAAAGGTGGCGGGAGCATCCTTGCTCCCGAGTAAAAAGTGGCGGGAGCATCCCTGCTCCCGATGGTATTGAAAATGTCAGCAAGGATGCAGGCGACGCATTGTTCACACAAATTAATGCAAACATTCCTGTCTGTGGCAGGGAAGAACGTTGATTAAAAGGATTTACTGGATTAAAAAATCTGTCTCTCCTTCTATATTCTATGCTAATGACTCAGGTTATTTATCTTCGCTTTTCTT
>Ga0116190_1003629_pt1 | contig 11263 bp, 5 predicted proteins | sample AD_JPNTR4_MetaG_FD_89808 | JGI IMG/M metagenome (GOLD analysis project Ga0116190, IMG submission 89808) | Active sludge microbial communities of municipal wastewater-treating anaerobic digesters from Japan - AD_JPNTR4_MetaG | ecosystem: Engineered > Bioreactor > Anaerobic > Digestate | place... | reverse complement strand
GCTATCTTCTTCTGGCATTTATATCACTTAAGATGGAGATGAGCTGGCAGCATGCAAAGGTAGGGAAGGTGCATCCTAATTTACCCCTCTATAAAAAATTTACACAATTATGTTGACAGTACCCACTTCCATGTATGTGACAGTAATCAATTTAGATAATTTTGTCAACAAAAATTATTAAATTTGTTATTTTATTTATATAATTTAATACATTACCGGTTTGTTTCTATTCTTTAAACCTCTTTTAGACAGGACGTTTTTTAATAAATAAGGTATCTTAAAACGAATAGCCTATCAGGTATTTTTTCACTTCTTTTTGTCTTGAATGTGATACTCTATGACATTTCGTTATAAGCAATCATGGAATGTCTGCCTCACGCTTGCTTTATAAGTGAACGCGCTTTTTTGTCTCACCTCATATTTTTCAATAATGCGTCTTCAGTTAACAGAATTACCTTTTGTTAACTTTTTCCTGTTAAAATAAACCACCACCGACTTCGTCGGTGGTTTTCAAAACCTTTTAAAACCTGCTCGACGGTTCCTGACATTGTCATCCATCGTCTCGCCATAACCTGAGTTGTTCGATTCGTAGTTCTTCTTCCTGTTGACTGCGCACATATTTGCGTATTATCTCCGAATCTATACCCACTGTGCTTACAAAATATCCTCTTGCCCATATGTGAAGACCCCAGTATTTCTTTCTGAGATCCGGGAATTCCTTCCTTAGATATTCGGCACTCTTTTCTTTGAGTATCTTCATTATATATGATGGAGAATATTTTGGGGGAACTGATAGGTGCATATGGATATGGTCTTCCTTTATTGCCCCTGATATAATTACTACATCCATCCATTCGCATAGTTCTGTGAGGATTTCCTTTAATCTTACCTTTATGTCACCCATCAGTATTTTGTATCTATATTTTGGAACCCACACGAAATGGTATTCACACCTATATACCGCATGAGCACTCTTTCAGTATGATTCCATCTATGAGAGTATATCATATACTTTTGTCTTCACCAACATTGTTGATTCAGTATAGGTGTGGGGCCTAGCCCCCACACCCCACCACCGACTTCGTCGGTGGTTTTGGCCTTAAATAAAGATACATTACCGTCCGTGTTTGATACTTGACAATATTTGTTTTTTTGTGATAATAAATCAGAATGGATATTTCCCTCAAAATAAGGGTCAAATATCACTTCTTAATTGTGCTATGCTGCCTTTAAGTAATTATTTGGATCATACAGACTTACATAAAGAATGCTCTCCCATGGAAAAAAGTGAATGTATACCGTCAGGTAATCCTTTTGTCTTTCTTTCTGCTTTTAAATCAATCTTTGCATTCTGAAACTTTATATGTGAATATACAAGTATAATTTATCCGAATAAATTGTTAAAATTTATTCATGTGGTGTCCTGCTTATTTAAATAGTTTTGTTATGGTTAGTTCAAATTTTACTTGATTATAACCCAATAAAAGAGTGGTTTGGACAAAAGTAATCTGTATAAGCAACTATCAGATAGTAAGAGATGCTAAAGTTGGATGGATATCATATCAAAAGACTTTATCAGTCTTCAAACCATATGACCCTATAAGAGGTGTATCTTGAAAAAACCAGATATCAATGGATATAAATGTGAAAATGGTAATGAGGAAGTGCAATCTTTAGAAACGACACTTCTTTCTAAAGAGACAGATTCATTTTTAAAAAGCAATGCCACTGCATCTCAGCTGGCCCATACAACCAGAGAAAATGGTGCCGAATTTGAACCAGGGCAGCTCGTGTGTGTCCGGGCTAACCCAACTATTCGGGGTGCAGTGCTTTCAGTGATGCCTGGTAGACCGGAAAATCGCTTCAAGGTCTTCGTGAATGGTGAAGTCCAGACATTCTACGCATCTCAGCTACAAGCTGAAGATGCTACAGACTATGAAACTGAATTTATTCCATGTGAGCAGTTTCACGCCCACCTAACTGCCCTGCAAATCAGATACCCTAGTTTATCTACACTTTATTCGCTTAATGCTGCCCGTGTGGATTTCATCCCTTACCAATTTAGACCCGTCCTGAAATTTATCAAGTCAGATCGGCCGAGATTATTGATTGCAGATGGTGTTGGCGTTGGCAAGACCATCGAAGCAGGCTTTATTCTCCGCGAATTACAGGCAAGGCGTGACATCCGATCAGTTCTCATCGTGTGTCCTCGTCCACTTGTAACCGAGTGCAAATGGTTGAATGAGATGAAGCGTTTCGAAGAACGTTTCATACATCTTGATGGTGATACACTACGTTACTGCATCAACGAGATGGATCTGGAAGGCGTCTGGCCTGAGCAATATCAAAAGGTGATTGTTCCCTATTCTTTGTTCGATGAGGTTTTGCTTTATGGTTCAGGACCTGATGGTAAGAGAAAACACAAGAAGGGGCTCCTAAATCTCGATCCGCCGCCTCGCTTCGATCTCGTCATCGTCGATGAGGCACACCATATCCGCAACCCTGAAACATACAGTCACAAGGCTGTGCGTTTTTTCTGTGACCACGCTGAGGCTGTCATCTTCTTGACTGCCACTCCGATCCAGCTCGGAAGTAAAGATCTTTTTGTCCTTCTCAATACTCTGCGTCCCGATCTCGTTATCGATCAGGAGAGTTTCATGCACATGGCGGAACCAAACCCATATATTAACCAAGCGATATTGTTTGCGCGGGCACAAGAAAAAGGATGGCAAACCCTGGCACGTGATGCCCTTGATCAGGCCGCTGCTACGGCTTGGGGTCAGGCTATCCTCCGCCACAATCCGGATTTCATCCGAATACAGTCAAAGCTATCAGAAGATAATATATCAAATGAAGAACGTGTTCAGATAATTACTGACATGGAAGCCATGCATACCTTCGCAGGGGTAATAAACCGGACTCGCCGCAGGGACATAGGCGAATTCACCATACGGAAGCCAGAGACAGTGATCGTTCCCTTCACGCCTGCCCAACAGCGTCTGCATGACGAACTGCTCCAGATTCAGGCTGAGATATTCAGCCGTCTCCACGGAGACTTAAACGTTAAATTCATGATGACCACGATCAGACGCCAAGCCGCAAGTTGCCTTTTCGGTCTTGTGCCCTTCCTTCAGGATATTCTGAACCGCCATCTTGATGACCTCTCCTGGGACGAAGCCGATAATGCTACTGCTGTCCCTCAAGGTGAGACTATTGACAAGATACAACTGCAAATCCAATCTATTCTTGAGAGCGCTCGATTATTGCCACCTGATGATCCGAAACTGGAAGCCCTTCGCACCATTATTCGGAACAAGCAGAAACTACCCAACAACAAGGTGATGTTGTTTAGCAGTTTCAGACACACGCTCAATTACCTTTATAGCCATCTCAGCGAAGACGGCTTTCGTGTCGGAATGATACATGGCGGAACGCCTGATGAAGAACGTGTTGAACTGAGACGGCGCTTCGAGAAACATCGAGATGATAAGGACAGCCTGGATGTTATGTTGTTTTCCGAAATTGGTTGCGAGGGTCTGGATTATCAATTCTGCGATTGCATTGTGAACTACGATTTGCCATGGAACCCGATGCGTGTTGAGCAACGTATAGGCCGTATTGACAGGAACGGACAGAAGAGCGAAACAGTTGCCATCATCAACCTGATCACGCCAGGCACAGTTGATGCCGATATATATGAACGGTGCCTTCTGCGCATCGGTGTGTTTAATAGCGCCTTGGGTGGGAGCGAAGAGATCCTGGGTGAAATCACAAAGGAAATCAGGGACATTGCAGAAAATCTCACCTTGACCGAGGAGGAGCGGCGTGCGAAACTTCAGCAGTTGGCAGACAACAAGATACGTTTGATTAGGGAACAAGAGGAACTCGAACAGCGTCAAATGGAACTCTTCGGAATCCGCCTGCCAGAAGATAGGATGAAAAAAGAGATAGAGGATGCATCGAGCTTTTGGCTATCCCCGACCTCCATACAAAGGATAGTGACCCTCTACTTGCAGAGGGTCTGTGGGAAAGAGCAGGAATTTATCCTTGGTGAAAAACCTCTTAAAACACTTCGTTTATCACAAGAAGCCAGGACTATCCTCCTGCGGGGTTTCCAGCAACTTCCCAGACAAAGCACAACTGTTTACCGGGACTGGGAAAACTGGCTAAAAGGGAGTAGTCCTCATCTTCTCGTAACCTTCGAATCTGATTGCGCTGTGGAACATCCAGAAGCAGCGTTTATCATGCCTCTACATCCATTAGTTAAACAGGCCGCTCTAATGTTCAATATAAAAAAACGTGCGGTCGCTGCACTAAAAGTAAAATCCGACGATGTTCCACCTGGCCATTACCAGTTCGCTATCTATCAATGGCGGTTTCACGGGATAAAAGAAGACCTGGTGTTGCGGCCAGTCGGTTCCTCCGAAGCGGTCACACCATATCTTAGCCGCCTACTTGAGAAGGCAACAGACCACGATGCCGATATTTCCAACGAAGTTAATTCGGCATGTTGGGACGCATTAGACGAGCAACATTATAAGTTATGGTCCGATGCACGGGCAAGACATCTTCAAAAAACACGCGAACTGGCCGAATTCCGTCGCGAGAGTCTCACAACCAGTCATCGGGCTCGGATAGCACTTCTTGAGGAACAGCTTAAGCAGGCTACAAACGAGAAGATTAAAAGAATGCGCCAGGCTCAAATCTCAGCAGCCGAGGCGGACTACGCAAGGCGTATTCAGGATTTGGACATCGCCATGGAAAAGGCGGATATCATAGCAGAAGCTGTTGCCTATGGAATAATTGAGATCCAAGGAGTTAGTTCTTATGGCGTGTAACTACGATAAAATAAGAGAGGATAACCTAAGGGAATATGGCCATGGGACCCGTCATCTATCTTTTTTGGGAAAGTTGTATACGGACCGGACGCATTTTATTTTCGAGCTGTTGCAGAACGCTGAGGACGCTGGTGCGTCGAAGGTTCTTTTTCGCCTTCTTGAAGAAAAGCTCGAGGTCCTTCATGACGGTCGCCTATTTAATGAGAAAGATGTCCGCGGCATATGCGGGGTCGGTGAAGGGACGAAGGCAGACGATCTCACCCAGATCGGCAAGTTCGGTATAGGCTTCAAATCTGTTTACGCATACACAGAGACACCAGAAATTCACTCGGGTGATGAACACTTTAAGATCGAGAATTATGTTCGCCCCTATGCCGCTCAGCCGCTGGACACAGGAGACTCATGGACTACACTCTTTGTTTTCCCCTTTAACAAAGAGGATGTGGAACCAGAAACCGCATGCAGAGAAATCAGTACAAGACTTCGTAGACTGAGCGCCAGGACACTTCTTTTTCTTCGAAACATTAAAGAGGTTGAATACAGACTTCCGGATGGCACAGGTGGTCTCTATCTGCGAGACGAGGTTGTTCGGGGCAGCGCAAGGGAAGTAACGGTTATCGGGAAAAACAATGGTGTAGAGGAAAGTGAAAGCTGGTTGATGTTTGAACGGCCGGTAGATGTGCCTAACCCTGCCTACGATTGCCCACGTCAAGTTCCGGTCGAGATTGCTTTTCAACTTCAACGCAATGAGAAAGAACAACAGGAAGAGATTGTAAAGATAAAAGACTCAACTCTTGTGGTCTTCTTCCCGACGGAGAAGAAAACCCAATTGGGATTCTTGATCCAGGGGCCATACAAAACAACTCCAGCAAGGGATAATATCCCGAAAGATGACGATTGGAACAAGAAACTTATTCAAGAAACAGCATATCTAATAGTCGACTCCTTGGCCCAATTAAAAAGTCTTGGGTTAATAAGTGTTTCTCTGCTTGAAACACTACCCATAAGACCAGATGATTTTCCTGAAAATGACATGTTCTATCCAATCTTTGTTGCTGTTCGCGAGGCTCTCAAGACCGAGGAACTGTTACCTGCGGACGACGGGAGTTTCGTCTCAGCGCAAAATGCAAAACTCGCTCGTGGTGCTGACTTGAGGGATTTACTAACATCTGAACAACTCCGCTCTTTATTTAATACAACTAAATTAGTGAAATGGCTCGTAGCTGATATCACCCAGGACAAAAAACCCGAATTGAGACGTTATCTAATGGAACAACTTGATATTGAAGAGGTGAGGCCAGAAAGATTTATTGATCTGTTAACGGATCATTTTTTAGAAAACCAATCTGATGAATGGATCATTAATTTTTACACTTTTTTAGGCGCTGATAGAACTGAACTGTGGAAAAAGCCTGATGCTCCTTTAAGAAAAAGAAAATTTATACGTCTTGAGGATAATTCTCATGTTACTCCATTCAAAAGCGATGGAACGCCGAATGCCTATCTACCATCTGCGGTAACCACAAATTTCCCGACAATAAAAATAAGCATCATTGGCAATGAGAATGCTTCTGATTTTCTGAAAAATCTTGGAATGATTGAGCCTGACTTATTTGCAGAAATAATTGAGTTCATCTTGCCAAAATATGCTGAAGAAAATAGGGTTAAAGCAAATTATAAGAAAAATATTGAAGACCTCAAAAAGATTAATAGGCTGCTGAATGAGCCGCTCAAAAGTAGTTTAAGTTCATTAGCCAAAGTGAAAATACTACTGGGCAAATTGGATTTGCAAGAATACGAGGATTATTTTGCTAATGATGAACCAGGGAAATTTATCCCATTATTGTTTAAGTTAGTCATACCTAATATCCCAATCGTGAGAGCGACTAATGGCTTTAAGATTGAATACAAAGCTCCTAGTGATACATATAAGAGGAATGATCTTTTAAATCACTATTTTGACAATTATACTGAAGCGTGGTTTATCATCGATGATTATCCTGATGAATTATTATTAATGTTACGAGAACTTGGAGTTAAAGATAGCCCAAAAGTAGTAAAGGAAGATGCGGACAATAATGGCTTTGTTATAATTTCCAATTCCCGTGGGTACCACAGTAGAGGATTAAATGGCTTTGATCCAAATATTCAAGTCGAAGGGTTAGCTAATGCCCTTGCATCACCGACAATAGAGAAGAGCATTTTTATCTGGAACAAAATTGTACTCCCTAACGCTGATTGCATACGAGGGACGATTGAGAAATCATCCCGACAAACTTATGAAAATAGCATCAAGGAAGAGCGCATATCAGAGTCCTTTGGCCGTCTACTTATAGAAAGCAAGTGGTTACCGGGAAAAGATGGAAAATTTCATCGCCCAGCCGATCTAAGCCTCGATGATCTTCCTGAACAGTTCGAACGAAATGAAAAGCTGGCTGACTTACTCGGGATGAAGAAGGATATTATAGCCAAACTCGCTGAGGAAGCGGGTGTCCAGCCGGAAATCCTAAAATATGCCCAGGCCTTAAAGAAGTACCCTGATTTGCTTGAAGAACTAAAGAAACGAGAGACTGTAATGTTCCCAACAAGATCTGTGACAAACCGTGAGCGTAGGCAGAAAAAAGTCAAAGAACAGATTTTCGAATCCCCAAAAAAGGAATTTGAAGAGCGCCAAAGAAGCGTTCGTATAAACAGAGACGCCATAGATCCTTCGCTGTGGCTCAGGGAACAGTACACCAACGACGACGGCCAAATGGTGTGTCAGATATGCAAGAAGGAAATGCCCTTTAAGAAACTCGATGGTGAGTATTATTTTGAAGCCGTTGAAATGTTTAGCAAAGAAATTCTTCCCAGGGAGCACGAGGCGCAGTTTTTAGCCCTATGTCCACTTTGCGCGGCAATGTACAAAGAACTTGTCAAGAAGAACGATGTGGCCATGGCCGGTTTCAGAAAGGCCCTTCTTAATATGGACTCATTAGAATTCCCATTGCGACTCGGCGATCTTGAAACCACTATTCAGTTCGTCGAGACCCATCTCTGCGATATAAAGACGATTTTGGAATAAATGGGAAGGAGCAAGGATTAGCATTGGACGGCAACATGGATGAGAAAGCATGATCACGCATTTATCAGCACTACTGGCATGGTATAATCGAGCCTGGCATGGTTACTTGTGTGACATGCCATACCTAATACTCACTGTATTATCCACCAACACATACGTGTGACTTGAGAGACGATGAAAAGGAACATAGAGCTGCCCAAAGGCATATCCCTGATTTGGAAGGGCTATCCACTTCCCTAAACGGAATGTTGCCCAAAACATATTTGTTAACCTGTAAAGCAATGTCTGAACTACATTTATATTTCAATACCTGAAAAATAATTGTTGATTTGCTCATTACATAGAGAATCTTATAAAATTTATATGTTTTACGATTAATATTGTAATGTACCATAAAATTTCATATATATTGGATAAAATCATACAAAATTTATTTGTTTTTAACATATACAAAAAACTGGCTGGAACACAGCTGTGTTGTATTTAGCCAGTATTATGACACAGTGAAAGCAGCAGAAGGTATTACATCTGTTTTACCTGATGAGCCTGTAGCCATTTATGCAGGGTGAGATAAGAGCGGGATTTATAGAAAGGGTCAGTTTTCAACTGTAGAAAGGCAGGACATAAAATTAGCCGTGATGGAAAACAAAATAAGGTTATTGGTAGCAACTGATGCAGCCTGTGAAGGTTTGAACCTTCAAAAGCTTGGGACACTTATAAACATAGATCTGCCCTGGAACCCTTTAAGGCTTAAACAGAGGCTTGGTATAATCAAAAGGATAGGACAGGCACGAACCACTGTAGGTTTGTTAAATCCTGTATATCATGGAACGTAGGATGAAAAAGTTTACGAGACCCTTTCAAAAAGGATGAAGGATAGATATGACATTTTTGGAAACCTTCCAGACGTAATTGAAGACGGATGGATAAAAATGTTTAAAATTTGATGAAATGCTTGACAAATATATCCACCTGAGAGAACAGGCAAAAAATGTCTTTTAAATGCTTTATGAAGAAAGGATTGATCCTGATAGAGAAAGTGGGAACTTTGCTCTAAGGCTTTAAGTAGAGGAGATATAATGAAAGCCATTTCAAGGCCATGGTAATTATATTAAGCTAAAACTATTTTTGATAAGGGGGTGTTATGAAAAGGAACGAAGTTGGAATCGCCTTTGAAATACTTCTTGAAGAAATTGAGGAAGTAGCAAATAGCCTAAACGAACAAGGCGCTGAAGCCTTTAAATCAGGGAATTATGATTTGGCTCGTATGGCTATTGAGGAGGCCACCAGGCTTGCTGATTTTCGTGAAAAAGTAAAAACACTCCAAAAAGAATGGGAAACCCTTGCTGTTAGAAAGATTAAATCATCAAAGAGGCATAAAAGAAAGGTAGGCGAAAAACTTAAACGAGGTTTGAGAACCCCTGAGGATGAATTTCGTATACCCATCATAGAAGCATTGAAAGAGCTTGGAGGTAAAGCTAAGATGAGTGAAGTTTTGGACCTCGTAGAGGAAAAAATGAAAGAAAAGTTGACCAAATACGATTATGAACCCCTTCCTTCAACCCCCAAATCAGTCCGCTGGAAAAATACAGCACAATGGTGTAGAAATACTCTTGTTAGAGAGGGCATACTGAAAAATGATTCACCTCACGGCATATGGGAACTCAAACAAACTATTTAACGGCTGTTATCAACAACAATTATCGAACGGTTATGCCTTTAGTGGTTCTTTGCAAGTAAACTAAACTTTGTGTAAAATATGAATCAAGATTCGTGATAGAAGTTTAAATCCTACAAAATTACCCAAAGTACACCTCTGTCTGCAACACATTGTCGTATGCACTCCATCCATTGCACTTTTGTATCATCTTTAATTTATCCATCATAATATCCAATCCATCTATTCTATGAAGTATCAATGCCTCAGCAGTCTTTGGTGCCACATCTGAACCCCATTTTATTCCATGATGGGAGGCTATCATGTGCCTTATGGATAGTGCAAGTTTATTTGGAAAACCTTTTATCTTAGAGATCTTTTCATTTACCATCATGATCCCCAGGTTTATATGTCCCAGCAGCCTGCCTTCATCGGTATAAGAATTATTATCCTGAGATAGTTCAATCACCTTTCCCACATCATGCAAAAATGCCCCTGTAAGAAGCAGGTCTCTATTAAATACCTCTTTATAGGCCATATGGGTAAGATAGGACTGATACATAACCCTGTATGTATGCTCGAGAAGCCCACCGTATCTATTGTGATGTATATTTAAGCCTGCAGGATACTGAATAAATTTCTTCAAAAACTCCTGGTCTTTTATGAATAAATCTATTAACCTTCTGCAGTATGTATCCTCAATTGAGTTCAATAACCTGAAAAGCCCGCCAGAGATATCTTTTATATTTACCTTTGTATCATCTTTTTTAAAAGGTGTGATGCTGGTAATGTCTATTATATACTGCTCGTATAGTTCCTTTACTATACCCTCAATTATAACCAGGTTTGTTTCAAGCAGGTTCTTCAATATAGATGAACAGTCATTCCAGATGTAACCCCTTATGATTATATGTTCTAAAGATAGAGAAAGGACAAGGTAGTCGCATCCATTCCTTGCCTTTTTTATTCTGTAACCATTTATATGGAATACACCGTTTATCTTTTTATTTGGTATCAATCTAATATCCATTTTGACCTTCAAAAAAATAAAATATCATTTTAAAAGATATTATATATATTAAACAGTAATTTGTCAACATTACATTTAAGATGACATTATAACAATTTTATTGACTATACATATTTATTAATGCAATTATATGTCTTATGATAAAATGTCATTTATCGAGGCTCATGGGTGAAAAGAGGGTAAAGATTGCCGATGTATCAAGGGCAATTAATGTCCACAGAAACACCATTGCCTTGTTATATTATGAAAAGTCTAAAAGAATAGACATAGATGTCCTGGATAAGCTATGCAGGTATTTTAAATGCAGGGTAGAGGACATCTTAGAGTTCAAAGAAGAGTAAATCCCCCCTTAAAAATAAAATCTAATTTTAATCTACGGAAAGACCCTGTCCTGGTTTTATATAAGAGGTAATATATATAATAGGTAGATTTAGTAGATTTCGAAAAATATTTTTAATATGTATGGTTCTTATGAGACTTCCCCCGGTCTCAGGATATAGGCCATACAGAAAAAAAGGGTGTTTATTTGGTGTCATATTTTTGTGATACCAGAACAGAAAATAAAGGAAGGTAACTTTATAATTATCTTCACTTTAATAATGTATTGGTGGAGATAAAAAAACAGGAGGTGTGACATGGAAAAAAACAAAAGGCATTGCCATTGGCCCACGAAT
>Ga0116190_1003625_pt1 | contig 11266 bp, 24 predicted proteins | sample AD_JPNTR4_MetaG_FD_89808 | JGI IMG/M metagenome (GOLD analysis project Ga0116190, IMG submission 89808) | Active sludge microbial communities of municipal wastewater-treating anaerobic digesters from Japan - AD_JPNTR4_MetaG | ecosystem: Engineered > Bioreactor > Anaerobic > Digestate | place... | reverse complement strand
GTGTATTGCAATTGGTTGAGTTCTACAACATGCAATCCATAAAATTGAGCCAACAAGCTCGTGTTGTACTCCTCCACTCCTACCAAATAAGCCATTTGTTTTTCTTTGTTAAAAGGAATTTTACAAACCCTTTGAGCATGTTCAAATAATTCTTTCCATATATGCGTATTGTAACCGCCAAGAAGCCCCGAACAAATAAGTTTTTCAGGTATTGTTTTGGTTTTGTATATGGCTACATCGGTAAATGCTTGCACAAGCGAATAATCGCGTAACATTTCGGTAATTATATCGCCTGTTTTAGGTATAGTAAAATCTTCGTGTAAGAATACATCAAAATCTATATGTAAAAATGGAGCTTGTTGTACGCTATAGGCAAACAATTTACCAAAATTCCAATACCCGGTAGTAATACCAAATTGAGCAAAATCAACAAAATGAACGGCATCAAATTCACATTTAGTTTTTTTGAAATACCAGTAACCGGCAATATCGGTATACAGTATAATAGGTAATCCGGTTCTACGAGCAGAAAAAACAGACAATTCAGCCATTTTTGTAAAAAATGAACCGGGAATAACTTTACCTCCTTGTGTATCGAAACTATATATTATTCTCATTGTTTCCCTGTTTTTTTTTGTTCGTTATTTATTTTAAGTATTGTAAGCCTTATAGTGCCCATACCAATAACTACAGCGAGCAATGCAGCAACGCATTGAGCAATTTCTGTAATATTTTGCAGTGAAAAAACAAAACTGCCTATAGTGAACGAAAAACCTAATATTGGTTGTTTTATAGCTTGAAGTATTTGCATTTATATTATTTTTTTATTATCTGATACAAACCATTCACATTCTATAATAAGAGTAAGTTTCGTTCCTGGCATTGGCGAAGAATATCCCGGAAGAACGCATAAACCTCCTATATTACTCCAATCATATATTTGATCTATATTATTTTTATAGAACGTATTGTTTGTAAAACTTATGTACGATGTTGGTAATCCAATATTCATAGAATTAAAATAAAATTGTATTTGCGGATTTATATTAATTTCTTTTGAGGAAAAGAAAATTTTGTAAGATTTTACATGTAAATGATATTTTTTAAGCCTATTACCAAATGTTGGAATAACAATTTTATAATGATTATCCGTAGTTTGTAGCCCTAAATCCCATTCAGTTTTATATTTTACAATAATATTATCAGGGGTTACATAGTTTGTAGGATTTTGTTGCAATATCACACATCTATAATTATTAATTATTGGAGATGTTGTTATTGATATAATAGAATTACCATTATAACATAGAGCTTTAAAGTTGTATTTTGCCCCAAAATTTGTATCCATAATTGGATATACAAACCAATCCCAACCATTTACAGAAGTCGCAACGCCATAATATCCGTTATGACCGTCGCAAGTAAGATAAAACCTATCTTTTATAAAATATATTGGTGGATTTGTAGAATGAGGCATTGGATTACCACAATGTATACTATCTAATGAACCGTTATAAGTTAATTCGTCAAATCTTTCAGATATTAATAAATCGCCGGGGCTTCCCGAACATTTTAATATAAATTTTTCATTACCATATACTAATTGGTTTGCATAATTTGCATTGATACTACCTACATACGAACCAAAATGACTATTTGCATATATATCTGTAATTTGAAATGAATCTCCTCCATCAAAACTACGAAGCATTTTCATTCCTTGATAATTTGCAAAAGCTATAATTGTAGAATTATTATCAGATGCAATACCACAAATAGCACAATTATTTATTTCTCCAGTATCTACAGGATAATAACTCGTTCCATTTATTGATTTATATATCAGTTTATCGTTTGGATTAACTACATTAGTTCCATTATTTGCTATAAACAAAGTACCGTTACATACTGTATGACAATACCAACAAAAATCAGGATTATTAGCCGGGTGTACAGTATTGAATTGCACACCGTTGACAGTGTATATAATAGTATCGTGGCTACAGCCAAATATAAGAACTTGATATGCATAATCAAAAACGAAAATATTTTTGCATGTAAAAGTACCATACGACAGATCATTATCATAATCAGTATTTGTAAAAACAATTTCCCAATAAGATAAATCGGCGGATTTTAAAATTTTATTATTTTGCATTACCCAGTAATATCCATTCCAATAACACATAGCGTGCATTTCAATTCCTAATGACATTTGCCCACCGGCAGTAACAATACCTCTTACAATATCAGTAGGAATTTCATTTTCAATATCTATTACATTGGTTGGTATGGAATCAATAATAGGATATTTAAATTCAATACAATTAAATGATGTCCCATTAGGCATAAAATACACCGGAGCTTCATTATTCACAACTTCAAACAAAATATTAGTATCGCCCTGGTTCCATGTGTAGGTATAAAAATATCGATCGTATATGTCAGATAATTTCACAAACACATCGCAATAACTGTATGTATAGGTATTTTCTACCTCTACTATTTTTATATCGTCTGTAGTAATGTTTTGTGCATGTTGTAGCATACATTCTACATCGGTATCACGTTCGGGGTTCCATGGAGCTGCTACTCGTATTTGTAAAGTACCCGAACGAAGCGGTTTAAGTTCTGCATACGGATATGTATTGTGCCTCATAAATTGAAGCGTACATATAAATTCTTTATTATTGGCAATTAGCTTAATACGTCCAAGTTTCGCCCACACATTGTCTGCCATAGCTATGCCGGTAAATGCATGAAAGTTGGTTTGCATTTGCAACAATTCGCTGTTTGATTTACCTTCTAAATCAAATTTTCCGGTAAGTGGGTTAAATCCTAAATTAGACATAGTTATATAGCTTGTTTGTATGTATATTCTGCACGTAAATCCCAATCGAATTCAGCATGTTTTTTGCCGAATGGATATTGAGTAATCCATGTTTCTGCAGTACCATTTTTGGTATATGTAACGCGTTTTATACTACATTTGGTAGTATCTTCGCCGGTAGGAATAGCCATGTATATAACATAGTTATTTTCGTCTGCAGTAATTTTTTCCACAAGTGGATATGCTACCGTGTTTTGTAATATTTCGCTCGAAAATATATTCATTTCATTATCCTGTTACAAGTGAATAGGTAGTTGCTACCACTATAGATAAAGCAAGTACCAGTACTATAATTTGAATTGTTTTCATATTTTTTTTCTTTTTGTCAAGTTCGCGTAAATTATGAGTATCTATAATTTGTATAAGTTTGCTTGCATAATTTGGATCGGTTGCATATCCTGCCCGTTGCAATGCTTTTGCTTGTTCCTCGGGTGTGTCGTAGGTATATACGTCCTTGTATCGGCTGGAATTCAGAAATAAATTTACTCTATCCTCAAATGATTGCCGGGGCGTGTCGTATACTCTAAATTCGTCTTTAATGTATACATCTATACCGTTATAGTTTTCTTTTGTTGGAAGAGTAACCGTTTTACCAGTCCAGGAACTACCTTTTTTAATACCAAAATAATTATTGTAATTGCGAGCCAATGTACTGCCACCTTTGAATACTCCACTTTCGAGTATTGCCTGTGCTGCAAATACACTAGGAAGCATACCGCCTTTTGCAGTATCTACACTTAATTGTTTTATTTCGGTAATCGATACCATTATGCTAACATTTTTTTACCTACCAACAATATAAACCCTACAATTAATAGCGTAATACCTAAATACGCCAACGATGGAATATCAAATTCCACTACCGTTTCTACTACCGGTAGTTTACCGTCTTTAAAGTCTTGTACAACTTTACTTTGCAAAAAATCATTCATGCCATTATGCTATTTTTGATTTATACTCTTTTGAACTAATTTCTTTTGCTCCTGTTACTGCAAACAATAAACTTTCTGTTTTAGGACCAAATATGCCATCTACAGCTATTGTAATGCCTGCATTTTGTTTGTTGAGCCATTCTTGTAATTTTCGTACCTCTTCGCCCCTACTACCTTGTTTGAGCGGAAAAACGCCCGGATTCTTTTGTTTTTGAACCATTACATATACAATTACAGCAGTTATAATCAAGAGTGAAATAACTATCCAAAGTGTCCAATTTGTTTTCATATACTACCCTATTAAATGCTTACACCTATTTGCGATAAAATTTTATTTGCTTCTTGTTTTTCTGCATTATCAAGTTCGTATGCAAGATGATCGTACAAATTGCCCTCAATGGTAAACCATAGAGTACCGGTATAAATACCCTTAATTCCAAATACTTCAACTAATTTGAGAAAATCTGATTTAGTTTTGCATTTACGAAGAACGTTATACACCGCCTCTTCATCGGTACCATACATGGTAAATGCTTGTACTAATTCAGATACCATTTGGTTGTATTGGCTCAAACCATACGACAACAATTCTGTATTAACCTCATTAGAGGCATTGAGAACAGCATCTTCCTTTTTCTTCTGTTCCTCATCTTTTTTATCCTTTTTGTTTTCTTCTATTTGGTTTTCTATGTAGTTTTTTGCAACTACAATAAAAACTATAATCACAATGATTACAAGTATCCACATAAGCAATTGCTTAAATGTGAGGTTATTTATAAAGTTGATAAATCCGTTCATTTTTTATTCATTGTTAGAAGTATAACACCGACTATTACTATTATAATTATTACAACTACAACCGTTGTATTGGTTGCTTCTTTTACTTGTTTTGTGCGGATAGCTGCTTCTATTATTCGCTGGTTAGATTCATTCTGAGCCTGTGCAATAGCTTTATCGGCTGCTATTTGCATCTTATCAGTTTTACGGTCGAGTATATTATCTACTACATTTGCCGTATTCTGAACGCCAAATTCTATGAGAGCTTTCCACCACATTATTTCTTAATCCAACCAAAATAAACAATAGCTGCAACTACCACTACTGCTATTACAACATACAAGGTAGTATTGTCTTTTTCTTCTTTTGGTTTATTTTGTTCAGCAAGCAATGCTACCAACCGTTCGGTTGAAGCATTGTTTTGCTGATTTATCTGCTTTTGAGCTTCAATTTTTTCCCGTTCGGTTTTTCGATTGAAAATATTATCTACGATATTATCTGTAGTTTTGCCGATTTTCATAAACGCTTCATACCATGCCATGATACTTATTTTTTAAAAGTGAATACTATTGCAACCACTACCACAACTAATATAATTCCACCAATAATGTAGCGTTGTTGTTGCTTTTTTTGCTGTTCAATTTCTTCCTTTGCTTGTTTTTCTTTTTTTGCAAGTTCTTCAAATGCTTTTTGTTCGGTTTCGCTAATTTGCCGAAACGCATCTTGTTTTTGCTGTTCTAATTGCTGTTGATATTGTTTGTTTTGTTTTACACTTTGCACCGTATCATAAATAGCAGTATAGGCTGTTCCTACTGTTTTAGCTACAAAATCACGTGCCGATTGTAATTTATCTCCAAAAAAATTATGAGTATCGGTAGTTAGCAACCAATTATAAAGAGGCGAAGCATCGGTACCGGCATTCAATTCATTTTGAATTACATTTGTAAGCATAGCTTCGGCACGTTGTAACTGTTCGGTACTTTGCGGTTTTAATGCTCCTATAAATGCTTGGAACTGTTCCAATGCTTCAATACCCAATCCTAACCCTTTCCAATAGGCAAAATTATCTGCAGCGAATTCATTTTCGCCCACATTCAAATGCCCAAGTTCGTGTAATAAAACTACTTTACGCCCAACATCGCCCAATTGCGAATACAACATAGGATTGAGATACAATACGCCAGTTTCTAAATGAACCCCCGCAGGTCCATCAAGAAACTGATTGTACTGTATGTCTGTAAACGAGCGTTCCATAGTAATAACGAAATATTAGAAGAGTTTGCCTTGCTGTTTAAGTTCACGAGCTGCCTGTTTTACGGCAACTTGTGGTTTTATGCGATACACCGATTTTGTTACGGTTTTTTTACCGCCTGATTTCAAAATTGCTTGAGCTCTACTCATTATTTTTTTTGCAACCGGGTTCACGGTTCTTTTTGCTGTTGAAGTTCTTTTTTTAGACTTCGATTTTTTAGAAGTTGCCATAGTATTAACGTATTTGGGTTAAAATTCCTTCGCTTTTGAAAAATGCCAATGCTTGATCATAGGTTTTTACAGTGCCGGGGATTCCATAAGTGTCCCATTTTTTTTGAGCCTCTATTTGTTTCCAAAATTCCCACACAGCATTTGCCCCATAAAATCCTATATTATTCCAACCTTTAAGGGCATTTACAACTTTAGAACCATATGATTGGTACCACGAGCTTACAGTTGGAGCTGAACTTGATGGACTACCGGTAGATTCTTGTTTTTTCTCTTCGGTTGGTTTTTGTGTTAAAAAGTATATGCCAATTCCTAGAGCCAGCAATACTATTATTACGATTACTTTTGTGTTCACGATTTCTATTTTTTATAGTGTTTAATTACAATGAATCCTACTATAATGATGATACATACCCCAAAAAATATGAAAACTGCTGTTATAGCCTTTTTTTTGTTTTCGTCGTCTGCATTTTCATCATCTAATTTTTTAGCCTGTTGGCTTTCGGTTAAATTATCGGTACCGGTAAGAACTACACTAGCCCACTCAAACCAATTGCCTACTTTAGATAGCGTAGTATCGCCATCGAATGCAGCTATTTGACTGCTTAATATTTCGGTTACTTCTTTGGTTACTGCATTTGGATTTTTTTTGTATGCCTGCACCAATGATACCGATGGATATTCTGTATTGGGTTGGATTCCATGTTTTTTAAAAAATAAAAGCCAACGTTCGGGGTTGGCTTTTATAGTATCTGTTATCCACCCATTGAATGAGCGATTCATGGTTTCGAATAATTATATTTGACCACGTTTTGTCAAAACCTCAAGTTGTTTACGGAAACTTGCACGGTTTTCGTAGAACATTGTCAAGGTAATAGTACGACCGGCAGCAAGTTTTATCAACATTACTCCATCAGGTCCCATCACTACCAATTCGTCCAATAAATCAATATCAGCCAATTTAGCGTCTTGACTTTTATCTGATTTAAAGTTTGCAGGAATTACACGGCTTATTGGGCGTTGTCCGTTTGGATCAAGTTCAATAAACTGAATTTCTTGCGACAATTGAGCTTCAGCATCAGCTTTCACTTTAATGCCTTTTATACGACATGGGGTTGTTTTGAACATACCAACCACATCGTTTACTTTACAACCTACACCGGCTGCAGTTAATTCTTTGTTTGTAGTTGCATCAAATGTACCTTCTGCTACAATTGCATTTACTGTATTACCGTCTAAATCTTTGATTAAGTCAGCACTACCATACCAACCCGGAGCAATAGCAATAGTTCTGTTTTCCGCAGCACTACCGGTATTAGTTAAAATCATACTTACTGATTTACCCGAAAATGGTTGTTTTACTTCGGAATTGTCGCCGGCAAAGCCAACGATTCCGAACATTTCTTTATCTACTTGCATATCTTTAATGTTTTTGGGGATTAATTACTTGATTTTTTTGAACCCGATAAATTGCGAGTTATAATTTGAGAACCGTCAGGCTGTGTTTTGATTACTTTTTTAGAAGTCATCTCAATGCCAACGAATACCAATACTACTACTGATAGTACTATAAGTAAGATGTTTGCTGTAAGAATTGATTTCATACGAAATTTGTTTTTTTAGTTTATAATTTTGAAAAGCAAATATTACGTTGGAGTACGAATTCAATTGAGCGGTATTGAATGGCATTGGTATTTATTTGTTGTTTTTGGTTGGTATTGGTTGGTATAGAAATAAAAAATCCCGAACAAAATTAATTGTCAGGGATTTATAAGATATAATATTATTGAAAATATATTTAGAATAAATCTGAATGTGTTCCAGTATTGGTAAATAATAATGTTAATTAATCATTGTTTTGCTACCATATCAAAAACCAATCGGGTTTAATATGGCATTCCCAACAACCATTATACTTTCCTTTTAACTTATGAGGTTTATATTGCGATGGCAATGTTCCATTTTGTTCAAGTAGCTTCATTACATTTTGCAAAAGTGTAATGTTTAATTTTCGCTTTATACAAAGTTTTACATCTTTATCAAATGTATTGGTTGTATATATTGTGTACATTTATTTTACTTTTTAAAAATAATCATCTACACTTTTATATTTGGTAACTCTAACATTTTTAATATCATCAAGCGATTGCTCAATTCTTGATTTAGTTTTTTTTGTATTTTTTTGTTGCTTATCAATAATTGTAATAAAGTTTTCGCCTTTAAATTGCTCAAGGAATTTTAACAGGCTTTTACCTTTTACAGTCTTTTCATTTATTGCAATTGTTGTCATACTATGCTCCTTTCTTGTTATAGTGTAAATATATGTTTTTTTGTGTGGTAAAAGCAAATAAAATTACAATGCCAAAGTCAAGGGGTTGGGTAAAAAAAGTTTATGGAAATTTTTTATAAATATCCTTTCGTTGTAGTATGCGAGCAAATTCAACAACTCCTTTTTCTATAAAAACACCTATGCGGTAATTACCAATACGAATACGAAAGGCTTGTTTATGACCTTTTATTTTTTTAATATTAGTAATGTCTTGTGGTTTTTTAGCTAATTCAACATTTTCTATTACTTCAATTATACTATCGAGTACATCTTTATCGGTAATATCATGAATATCTTTATCGAATCGCTCTCTAAACTTTACTAACATTGCGTGTAAGACTTTTCATAATTTGACTTTTACTAACAATTTTAGTTGTTTTAGCTTCTTTCATGGCTTTTAACAATCCAGCATCAAGTATTTCTTCGTCTGTTAATGTTTTTGATTGTACGCCTACTCTTTTTGCTAAATCCAAAAATAGCTTTAAGTCTGTTTTATTATTTGTTGTTAAAACTAATGTTGTCATACTATGCTCCTTTCTTGTTTACAATGCAAATATACAACTAAAATTCATCATCATGCAAGCAGTAAAATTCTTTTATGTATTGCAATACCTTACCTGTTAGAATATTCGTATTTTTTTTGTATCCAAGCGGTTCGAGTGCTGCATATAAATCTATGTTCAAAAATCTACGCAATGTACCATGCGATATATTGAGAACTTGTGCAAGCTCCTGTTTGGTAATTGATTTTTTACATGTCATACTTTTATCCATTTGAATACATTATATTGTTTTTCTGCCATTGCACGAACCTGTTCTACAGTTTTAGAAACTATATCATAGTTGGTTCCTAAATCCATTTTTCGTATATCGGGCGAATCGTTTACTTTGAATATTACATAATCTGTAATAAATGTGAAAAACTGTGGCGGTGTGGTTTTGAAGCCGTGTGCCATAAGTATAATATCACACATCATTTGCCTACGCCGTTGCAAAATTGGAAACAAATGAGAATGCCGTAAATCCGATTTTACATATACCCGGCAATCATCGAGAGTTAATATACCATTGTGGTAATTTTTAAATATTGCTGCAAAATCATCATCATTTTTATAAATATGATGTTTTATACCGGTATATTCAAGTTGTTTTTTAGAGTATATATTTGTTGGTGGCAACATTTCTGCCCAATCATCAAACTGTGGTAATACCATAAGTCCTTTGCCTGCATCGTTCATCATATTGCAAGCTAGTGTACTCTTACCCGTACCATTGGTACCAAGTATGAGTATACATTTTGGATCACGTCCCGGCTTTGGAGCTGCAAAATTATGCATTTGTTTTTTGTTGAAGTTGTTGGCGTAATAGTTCGTTTTCTTGCTGAATTTGAGCATTTTTAATTTGTTGTTCCTCCAGTGCTTTTTTATACTTTTTGAGTTTAAAAGCATCTTTAAATTTAGGACCATATATAAGCCCTGCAGTAACAACCAACATAAGCCACGGCGGTATTACTTCTTTATCATCAGGCAATAGCATTGCAACATATTCTTGCAGCTCGCGTTTTTCCTCGTCATCGGCATTAAAATTTTCTTCGCCATCGTTGTCTGAAATCATATCGCACAAAAAAGCAATAGCCTTATCGCCTCCACTTACAAGAAATTGTGATGCTTTGGTTTTTGCAACTCTACTTACTTTTGCAATAGTAGGTTTATCAGTTGCAATTTCCTCTATTTCCTCCTCCTGTTGTGGTGGATATTCCTTTTTAGGCTGTTTTATCTCTCCTATAAGGCTTTTATAGTCATCGAGAGATCCGGTACTAAATGAATACGAGCTTTGCGTTTGCTCCTGTTCATGTAGCACTTCGTTTTCGGGTTCCTTTTCTAATAAATCATCGAGTGGCATACACGTTATTTTAGAGGGTTAATAATGGATAGAATTACATCTTTTACCGGTTTAGTGTCGGTAAGTTTTACAATGCTATTGTCTTCTTTATTTAATATAGCAATACTCGCATTGTATATACCGCTACTATGCTTCCATATAATCACGGTTGCATATTGCTCTTCGGTTACTTCTGTTTTTGACAAAAGTTCGTCAATCGAAGGATCTATTTGTGATAGATTTTCTTCTATCATTGGCAAAAACTGTTTTACAAGCCGTTTAGCTGCATTCTGTTTGAATTCGTCTATTAAATTACCCATTGTATTTGCTTATTAAAACTTTAATTTCTGTTTTATTTAGTACTGTTGGAAATGCAAAGTCAGCCGGTTGCTCTACCGTATATTTTACAAACAAATCGGTAAGTAAGGTATTAGGAGATACAGGAACTTGTAATTTTTCTCGCAAACGATTACATGTAATTTGCATAATTTCATCGGCAAATGGTGGAAGTTCTACCACATAGGTACCGGCTTTTGGATTTTCTTTTTCGAGCGTGTGTGCTTGTAGCAATCGTGCATTTTCATTGGCAATATTTGTCATTTCTTGCAGTTTTGCTTCTAAATCTGCAATCATTCCATTTTTTTTGAATAATTCTGCTTGCAATTGCTCACTTTCCAATTCGCCATCTTTTGCCGTATTTGCTTGTGCAATCAGTGCATCAATTTCTTGCTGTTGAGCATCAATTTGCTGCGTTAGATTATCGTTAATAGTCTGCAAATATTCTATTTTTTCTTGTGCAGCTATTACATTTATCCCCTCTCCTATGGTTTGGTCTATTATAGCTTCTATAATATTACCATCGGTATATTCGGGATTTACCTCGCTAATTTCGTTGAATTTTTCGCGAATTTTATCGGTAAACCGTGCCGATAATTGCGTTCTGTTACTGTGTTTTCCCATGTTTTTACTATATTAATT
>Ga0116190_1003619_pt1 | contig 11284 bp, 8 predicted proteins | sample AD_JPNTR4_MetaG_FD_89808 | JGI IMG/M metagenome (GOLD analysis project Ga0116190, IMG submission 89808) | Active sludge microbial communities of municipal wastewater-treating anaerobic digesters from Japan - AD_JPNTR4_MetaG | ecosystem: Engineered > Bioreactor > Anaerobic > Digestate | place... | reverse complement strand
TAGAAACTCTTCGCTGCCAACACGACTACCTATGCCTGGAGTTTCTGATAAAGACATTATCTCGACTTTGGTGATTTTCCCGCTAGAATCTACGCCAACCATCATCTTTATCGGTTCACTACCATAACCTTGAGATTCAACCTGCATGGCCGCTCCGACTACCTCACTACCTGCTTTGCCAACCCAATAGACCTTGCCATCTTTCTCGTGCTGCTCAATAGTAGAAGCTTCCATTAGGACCTCTTTAACAGCGTTCAAAAGATCCTCTTCCGCTCGTTTGTCGATGATCGGCTTCGTTGTGTTATAGACTGCTGCCAGTCCGACACCGGACAAAGCACATATACATGCCAGAATTAACCCGAGTCTCAGAATTTGTTGCATTCCAGCCTGCCTCCCCGACATCATAACCCGTTATTGGGTTATCCTAATATTAGCCAAATAATACCACATCACACCTCATTTGTGCGCTTCAAACCGAAATCAGGTATAAACTCATTACTTGCAGATGACATCTCCTGAATGTAGCCATCCTCAAGTTCAAGATCGTAAAGCACATCCACGATCTCTTCATACTCTTCTCGCGTCAAAGTCCTATTTATCTCCGAATAATCCCCGGCTTTATTGACCGGGCAGTACTGTGCCATCAGACTGACATAGGTACCCCTAGGGAGGTTTTCTTTGATCCACCTTAAGATCTTCTTTGAGTCCTCAATCTGACCCGGCAGAACCAGGTGGCGCACAATCAACCCCTTTTGTATTATCCCATGATCGTCTAGCTGCGGCGTACCCACTTGCCTTGCCATCTCTATTATGGCTCGTGAAGCATGTTCAAAATATGATGGCGCCGATGAATACTTTGTGGCCAATTCGTCCGAGAAATACTTGAGATCCGGAAGATATACGTCTATGAGCCCGTCCATCAGAGCCAAAGTCTCAGGCGATTCATATCCGTTTGAGTTATACACAAAAGGCACTCGTACGCCTATCCTCTTGGCGAGTTCAATTGATTCTGCCACTTTCTGAGAGAACTGCGTTGGTGAAACAAGGTTTATATTGTGGGCACCTCTGCGCTCTAGGGTGAGAAAGATGCTGGCCAGTGCCTCTATGTCATGTACTCTTCCAAAACGGCCATTCTGGCTTATTTCGTAGTTTTGGCAGAACACACAAGACAGGTTGCATCCGGAGAAAAACACCGCGCCTGAACCTCCTGTGCCGGATATACAGGGTTCTTCCCAGAAATGAAGTTCGGCGAACGCAACTTCCGGCAAAAGCCCCTTGCGGCAGAAACCCAACTCACCACTTGAACGATCGACAGTGCAGTATCTAGGGCATTGAGTGCATTTCATCTAATCACAGTTCCTCCCACTTCTATTCGCGCTGACTCGCCTGCTATTGCCTAAGCACTTACCAAGCACGTCAACGAACAAGTCTCAGTCTTTATGCCTATCATCAAGTATATTACATACGGGACAAACATTCAGACTTTTTTGATCCCAAAATAGGCCGTTCCGCGCTCGTCGTCTTTCAATGGGCGTTAATGACCCAAATGTTGTGATAAAATGGACTTGCCAGAGAAACGAGGAGTCAGGGTAACCAGATGTGAGCATATGACCCTTCGGGAGGAAATATCTGTATATGGGAACAATAGAAATAGAACATGGCATGGTAAAGTACATTACTGATGGCGAGATATATTACGTTAAACAACATTTCAAACCTTCAATCCCTCCCGTTTCGCAAGCATCTTCTCAAAAACTGGTCGTACCCGAAAGATTCTTTAGTTATGGCCCTATTGAGAAGATCGTTAGCCTTTTGGGCCTCGGAAGATGCAACGTTGTAAGTGTCAAACTCGCAGATGAAATGGACCTCAGTCCCGAAGACATGAATACACTGGTTAACCTAGTAGGTCCCGAATTCTACTTCTCAAGAGCTGCATACCAGTACACGAAAGAAACACTTCCCCACGCTGATCCGGAAACCGCCACAGGCTACCAAATCGTCTTAGATACTCTGGTAAGAAACTGGGATGACGGGGACAGAAACATATACGTGGTATCTGGGATTCCCGTTTGGTTTGACTTCGGAGCAAGTCTTGATCCTCGGTGCCAGAATATATATAGATTCCTCCTAAAGATCCAAGACACGGCAGATGCGGGACGAATTTCTTCAATCAAGACTTATTTCGACGCTTATTCAAGACGACGAGAAAAAATACTGAATTCTGCTGTTGAAGTTTTTTCAGACATCTCACACAGTGAAGTAAGATCTATCGTGCAAGTAGCAGAGGACGAGTTTTCCGGTTTTTTTGGGGAGTACATAGTAAATAATATTGCACAAATCTCCGAAGATATTGATATAATAAGAGGAGCATTCCTAAGTCAGAGAGATAGTGCGAAGGGTCCTATGTTCTACGAACCTGTCTTGAGACAAACATTCTGGCGACAGATTAAGTAGACTAGCCAAACAGCACGATTTCTAATAAATTAAGGAAAAATTAAATCTGTCGGGGGAAATGAATGGCTAAGAAGCGACAATTTCGCGTGGACTTGCATGTTCATTCTAAGTATTCCGGCGAGTCCCTAGCTGAGCCCAAAGATATCGTGGAATCGGCCCTTGATAAAGGGCTGGATGGGATCTGCATAACCGAACATGGGAGTCTTTACGCAAGCCGTCCTTTCGAAGAGCTAAAGAAGAAGTACCCAATTGCCATTTTCAGGGGCGTCGAACTCGCAACTGATGCAGGCCACATGCTCGTTTATGGAGTTGAAGATGAGATTTGGAAGGACTGGGGCCGAAACACCTTATGTAATGCTCAGGAACTGGTTAACCGCGTAAGAAGCCTTGGAGGGGTTGTTGTTCCTGCCCACCCCTGGCACATATCTCACGGAGCCGGTGACCAGGGTGGCCTTATAGTTGGCGTAGACGACAGGATCACATCGCTTGATAATCTGACAGCCATCGAAGTGTGCAACGGTAAGCAGGCAGGCAATCCCATAGTACATGAAGTCCTCGGTGCGTTCGCAAAAGAAAGGGGGCTCGGCAGTCTGGGCGGAAGCGATGCACATATACCTGAGAATGTCGGCAAAGCCTGTACAGTTTTCAGAGCCCCCGTATACTCAATCAAAGACCTTGTTAATGCCCTCATGTCCAAAAACTACTATCCTCAAAGCAGCTAGGCCACTGAAAGAGCGCGTATTTCAACTGTAGCTTTAGTGAGCGCTATTTCGCGCCAAAACCTACTGATACCAAAAGCTCTTCCACCCTCGATCCATCTTGAGGAGACTGAGTCACACAAATGATGGTCCCGTAAGGACTGGTAGCCGGCTCCAGATCCATCCAAAAGTCAAAGTAACCCCAATCAGGAGCACCTTTGGAAGCCGTAACTTGCTCTATACCCAAGACATTGTGGCCATCCTCTACTTCGACGGTAAAAGTACCCTCAGGCACTCTTGCAAAACCTACCATCCTGACCCTCTCGGTCAATATAGATCCTTCTGCGGGTTTGAGTAGTATTACATTCTGCCCATCTGCCACATGCGATACAGGTATTTGCAGGGTTTCATCGCCTGTTTTTCCGGGCACTATCATCTCAACCGCTACGTCTGTCTCCTTGCTTAGCGTAAACCCTGCATAAGGATAAGTAATAACCTGTAAGGCTCCTTCTTGTGGGGGAACAAGTTTCACGGAAACCAAAAGACCTGAGTCACGGACTGACACATTGTTCAGATCGATGGTGTACCCACCACTAGGCTTTTCCCCCGCCAGAACCACCAGTATTGTCTTACCGTCTCGCTCAAACAAAAGCGCTGCAGGCTCTTTCACCTGAGACAGATCATTTAACCATTCAGACAATTCCTCATCATCAAATCCCAATGAAACTGAAGGAGGAAGGTCTTTGATCCCCGACAATAGGCCGTCCAGATCTGCAGAGTAGACGCTTTTTTTGCCATCCTCGATGAATATGAGATATTTCCCTTCGGAATCATAGTAGATCTTCTTATCACCTGAATAAAACACATAATCGGCTTCAGTCTCACTCTTTGCATCCTTAGGATCCTTAACGAACTTGGCCTCTTTGAATGCTTTCAGAAATTCGTCGGCAACGTCTATCTTAACCTTGTTCCCAAATCGATCCCCTACGTATAGATCGGCACCCTCTAATCCCGCCAGAGTAACCAGATCTTTTGCCCCACATCCTGCAAATACCAAGGACATCAAGAGCAAGGATGCAAGGGCGATGTACGGTGCGGCCTTTATTTGCATGGTCTGTATCCCTCCATATTGAGTTAGCTCAATGCAAAGATTGAAGAAAGAACTTAAGATCATAGTTCTTTGGTTTTAGACGCTTACTTTCACCCTAAGTTCCATCTTACTAGTTCCACCTAGAATATACCACGTTCGGCTGGAACTACAATTTCATCTTCTCTTGACCATCAAGAGCATTCAAGTTATCTTAACTAGAGGTACCACAACGCTGCTACTTATAGAAAGAGTGGTTGGTCACATGCCAGAGTCGAAAGGTTCCGTGCTCATGCTGCCCATGGGATTGGACATAGGCGGTGCAGAGACCCACGTGATCAGCCTTGCTAAAGGAATGAAGCGTCTCGGCTGGCAAGTTTTAGTCGCGTCTAGCGGCGGACAGCGAGTATCCGAGCTTACTGAATATGGGATTCCCCATTTTCACGCCCCGCTTGATTCCAGGTTACCCCATCGCATGCTCCAAGCGTACAATGCCGTTTCTGACATACTAGATACATATGATATAGACATAATTCATGCACACGCTAGAATACCCATCTGGCTATCGACAAGATTAGCCAAAAAGAGGAATATTCCCCTAGTAGCCACCTATCACGGACAGTTCAAGGCAGGTTTTCCCTGGATGTTTTTCACAAAGCCCGGAGACAGGACAATAGCGGTTAGCAATAGTATTAAGGACTACATAGTCGAAAGATTCAATTTCAACCCAGATAACGTCATCGTTATACCTAACGGTATCGATGTTAACCTATTTCATCCTGCCACTGAAGAAGAAAAATCAAAAGCGCGTAATCTGCTCAATATCCCTGCAGACGCCACTCCTGTGGTCGCCTACGTATCCAGGATTGAAGATGATCTAACTCAAGCAGCGATTACCGCCCAAGAAGCGGCATTTTGCCTCGCGTCGAAGTACCCGGGTACTATACTGCTCATTGCGGGAGATGGCCCGGGCATGTCTGCGGTCAAGGCTAGAGCAACTGACATAAATTCCTCTTGTCAGAAAGAACTGGTGCACTGTCTGGGATTTGTCTTAGATACCCCATCCTTATATGCAGCCTCAGACATCGTCTTAGGCATGTCCAGAGTCGCCCTAGAGTCTATGGCATCAGAAAGACCGGTAATCATATTTGGCCCCAAAGGGACGTTTGGGCCAATTTGTCCCGAGAACATAATTGCGCTTGAGGAAAGAAACTACGTTCCCAACCTGGCGCCTTTCCCCTCAACCGCCGAGGTCCTGTGCAACCTTATGGAAGACCTACTGAAAGATCCAGAGAAGATGAGACTTGCCGCGAAACTAGGGCGTCAGACAGTACTGAAACACCACTCAGAAGACAGCGTCGCAAAGTCCACTGAACAAGTGTACTTAGATCTGCTAAAACACAACAAGTAGAGTCTTTCGTACGCACGTTGGAACCTGCTCCCTCCCTAATACGTCATGCTAGGTATGTAGTAGCAGTGTTTTTCGTTTATGGCATGACCTTTCGAGGAGGCTCTTCCCTTATGTATGCATCTACTCGTTCATCCCAAAGCAAGAAGAAAACCATCAAGGCACTTTTCGTCACACTAGTCGTACTTGCGACAATATCAACCCCGACCACAGTTTCTCTGGCGTCTTCCATATCGATACCGCAGGAACCTGTATCTTTGAACAACCTATTGGAGACTTACGACCGGGACTCTGGCTCCGCCTTCAGGTTCGTACTGGCGACCGACAGCCATATCGGATCAGGTCAAGGAAACAAGAACTCTGCATTGGCGATAAGAGACATTCAGTCAACATACAAGGATTCATCGTTCATGATCCATATGGGAGATGTAACCGAGACCGGCTCAGAGGAAGAATATTCGCTCTTTCAGAACATGACATCACTTTTCACTTTTCCAATTGTAGGCACTGCAGGAAATCACGAATCTAGATGGCAGGATCCTTTTGCAACCAAGTTCTCTGACTACTTAAGTCCGTCCAACTTTTCTTTTGACTGGGGAAAGTGGCACTTTGTAGTGCTGGACACCACATATCCTGAGCAAACGTACGGAACCGTCGATCCGTCGATTATCTCCTGGCTCAATGAGGATTTGGCTTCTACGCCCAAAGGCACACCAATAGCGATTTTCTCCCACCATCCCATATTCTACCCCGCAACCACCTTCCAAGACTCAGATGACGCTTTGTTATCTATAATCGATAAATATCCGGTCCAGGCACTATTCTGCGGACACGGGCACTGCTTCATACCTTGGAAACACCAAGGAAGGGCATGTTTCATGATCGGTGCTCTTATGGAAAACTGCTATTCGGTCGTAGAAGTCGACGGACTAGAAATGAAGGTCTACGCTATAAAACCCGGGACCGGATCAAACGATCATGTCAAATCGCTAATCGGTGAGGTAATTGCAGAGCCGATTACGTCCTTTACAAATCCAATACATAGTTTTCAGGGTTTGGTGAAAGACGACAAACTTGTTTTCGACTTCGAGCTCCTATCACCAGCGTCTTGCCAATTCCAGATAGATGGAGGGACTTTTAGTGACCTTGGCAGTTTGCCGGCTGGGATGCATCAGTTTTCAGTAGATGTGTCCGCGCACGCTCCGGGTTTGCATACCATCAGATTGAAGGCAACAGGTACAGACGGACCCTATACTAGAGTGCTTGAATTTGAAAAGGATCTCACGAAGTACGTGGCATGGAAACTAGATCTCGGCAGCGCGCTCACCGGCCGGCTACTCCGAAACTCTACTGAATCAGTTATCTTCGGTACAAGAAACGGTTCTGTGTACGCCGTACACCCCGAAACAGGCAGTTTAATTTGGCAATACAATGCAGGCTCATCGTGGTGCGGAGGTGCTATAGCTGACCAGGAGCTGTATTTCGGAACGTCTTCAGGTGAAGTGCACTGCATAGACAAAGCAACAGGTGCTTTCATTTGGAAGGAGTCGATAGACCCATTAGGATTCATTGAACCGCCTGCGATCACGCGCACTGGCGGAAAGACCCTTCTATACATAGGATCTCCCTCGGGAAAGATCTACGCAATCGACACAAGCACAAAAGCAACTGCATGGGTCTATGAAGCCATAGGAGCAGTAACCAATACTCCTTCTACCGGGCTGGGCATGGTTTTCTTTGGAACTTGGGGCAACAAGTTCTACGCGCTAGATGCCAAGACCGGCCAATTAAGATGGGAAAGAGAATTGGGACGCCAGATATACTACTCACCTTCACAGAATTCCCTTCTCTTAGGAGGCAAGGTATTTGCGTCAACACCCGCCGATAAGCACAGCGGAGGGAGCTTCGTGTATGCACTAAACCCATATGATGGCACTGAAGTGTGGAAAGGTGTGAATTCGCGCACTTTTTTGGAGCCAACTCTACCGCTCAGCTCTAATGAAGATAGAACAATAGTCCGAAAATATGTATTGGTTCCGGACTCAAGCGGGCTTGTAACGTCCTACTTTGCCGACAGCGGGCAAATACCGTGGCGCATCCAGGGTTATTCAACATTGTTTTCAGGTGTTCCAAATCTCGACGAGATCTACGTAACCGGTGGCGCAAGAGGCGTTATAGCCATACATCTCAAAGAAAAACAGGTTGATTACAAGGTAAGAGATTGCTTCTTGTTCGTAGATCCACTTGTCGTAAAGGTTCAATCCCCGGACAACAGTGATGTCTACAATTATCTGATCATTCAAGGGGACAACAAGGGGGATTTGTGGGCCATTAGAGCCGGTAATTGAACCGGGTATAGATGGAAAAGAGGACCTCATGTGAGGTCCTCTTCTGTTTGACTGATGGTAGTAAAACAAAGATGCCTTAATACCCTGTAGCCTTCTTAAGGGCTTGGCCAAGATCGGCAAGAAGATCGTCTATGTGCTCTATCCCTACCGAGATCCGCACCAAACCATCTGCGATGCCTGCGGCTTGTCGGGCCTCCGGCGTCATAGGCGAATGCGTCATGGACGCAGGGTGTTCGACCAAAGTACTCGTTTCGCCTAGGCTAACGGCAAGATGACACAACTTTACCGAATTCATCAGTGTTTTGCCAGCCTCAAACCCGCCTTTTAACTCACATGCAATCATGCTTCCGAACCCCGACATCTGTTTCTTTGCAAGCGCATGTTGGGGATGAGACGGCAATCCTGGGTAATACACTTTTTCAACACCTTTATGTTCCTGCAAAAATCTGGCTATCGCCATTGCGTTTTCCTGAGCTGCTTTCATTCTTACGGGAAGAGTTTTTATGCCCCTTAGTATGAGCCAGGCGTCGAATGGTGAAAGGACCCCGCCTATGTCCTTCTGAGTCGTGCCGGCAACATAATCCATGAACTCCTTCTTCCCAACCGCAACGCCTGCAATGAGATCTCCGTGTCCGCCCAAAAACTTAGTAGCACTATGCACTACCACGTCAATTCCCCACTCAATGGGTCTTTGAAACACAGGGCTCATAAACGTATTATCTACTATGGTAGTTATCCCGTGCTCTTTGGCTATCTTCGACACGCCTTCCATATCAACCATCTTAAGTATGGGATTAGCAGGTGTCTCGAAGTAGATTATTTTTGTGTTAGGCTTTATGGCTTCCTCAACTTTTGCCAAGTCCGAACAATCCACCAGATCGACATCAACCCCGTATTTACTCAGAATTCCTGTAAGGAATGCAAAAGTGCAGCCATATACACATTCATCTGCAACAATGTGATCGCCGGCGCTCACGATTGCCATTATCACGCCGGATATTGCGGCCATACCTGACGCAAAAGCCAACCCTTTCTCCCCATTTTCAAGGGCGCTGACGCTTCTTTCCAACGCAAAAGTTGTGGGATTTCCAAGCCTTGTATAGATGTATCCGTCTCTTTCCCCTTTGAACCTAGCCGCACCTTCTTCAACGCTTGGGAACACGAAAGTCGAAGTTTGGTAGATAGGGGCTACGATCGAGCCCGTTAGGGGATCTGGTTCTTGACCTATGTGAGTAGCCTTTGTCTCTATCCGCATGTCATCTTTGTCCATGCATTACGCCTCCAAGATAGCATATTAAGGTATACAAACGACTTACTCTCTTTCGCTTAGTACTTAAGTTCTGATGTCTTCGGTCCCTCAGTCACAAGCCTGTCCCTTATGTCCTGCGATTCCTTCAGAAGTTCTTCTACGTTACATACGAGCACCTTACCATCTCTCTTCTTAAAATGCCCTTCAACAAGAACATGTCTCACATTCCGTGCATCTGCAGAATATAGTATCGAAGCCAATGGATCGTAGACAGGCCAAGTGTGAACCATGTCTAGGTCCCACACCACAAGATCCGCCGCGTAACCAGGTGCCACATCACCGGTGTTCGCTGAAAGCGCTAAATGACCGTTCATCAACATCTGCCACAGGGATTTCAGAGGGTATGCCGACGCATCGCCAAGGTGGTCTTTAGCCAAAAGACCATATAGTCTTACTTGTTCCAATGGATTCAAGGTATTCGAACTTGCGGCGCCATCCGTACCAACGCCTATTTTCAACGGTTCTTCCAAACGTCCCAAACATGATGATTCTCCGGAGACCTCATAATTTCCCTGATCAAGTCTTCTCGCTTCGTCTTTAGCCAATCGTTCCCACTGAAACCTGTAGAGATTCCCAAAACCCGATGACAGCTTTAGATACGTCTTAGGACACACGGCAAATACCGCATCGTCTCCGAGATAGGAAAGCTCCTCCTCCTGGATCCATATTCCGTGGCCAATGATACACGGGACATCCAATACCCCCGACTCCTTGAGTATGGCAAACGGGGTTTTCCCATATTGGGTTATACTATCTTTTATCTGCTTCTCAGTCTCAGACACGTGGATATGTATGCCTACATTCAATTCTACAGCTCTTTCGGCGCACGCCTCAAGAACACTAGGAGAACATGTATATGGCGCGTGAGGACCTATACGCATCTTGACCAGAGAACCCCATTTGTGGTTTATGTTCTCGATAAGTAAAGAAGCCTCATCAAGAGCTTCGCGCCAGTTTGGCACCATACCGAACACAGTCGGAGCAATGTCAGCTCTAATCCCGGACTCAAAAGCAGCAGATGCGATTTTATCGGCGAAGAAGTAGTGGTCGCAAAACGCAGTTGTACCGCAATCTATCATTTCGTAAATTCCAAGCATAGCACCTATGTAGACATCTTTCTCGGTAAGGATGCTTTCAAAAGGCCAAATCTTTCGGTTGAACCATTCTTCAACGTTTACGTCTTCAGCTATACCTCTTAAAATAGTCATGGGAGAGTGCGTATGAAGGTTGACAAGGCCCGGGGTTACGAAGCAGTCAGTACAATCGCATACTTCCCACGTATTTACAGACCTATCGCTGCAAGACAAGTCCCTTTCTTCTCTATTGAGCACCTCTTCTATGACTCCGTTACGAACCACCACATCGCAACCGGTTTGTATTGAACCATCGGCGCGTATTACGTTCGCGTTCGCAAGAACCAGACTACCAGACACTAAACCGCCCCACCTTCCTCCAGCTTCCCGACAGCGTCAAAAATGAGGTCTATGAAGGCTTCCCTATCTATCCCCAGCGCCACGTCGCAGTTGGGCTCTCTGCCGGTAACACCGCGGAAGTCTACGACTGTTCTACCTAGGGTAAACTCTCCCACGGTTTCGATAGAGACATTCAAGTGCTGAGTAGACAGCACCTCTGGGCAAAACACAGCCGCTACGGCTACCGCATCGTGGATCGGGTTGCCCTTAAACTGCTTGCGATAATAGATCCCGTAAAAATCCATCAGTTCAGCAATGGCTCTACCTATCCTCCCTTGCTTACGAAGAGCCTCGATTTCGTCCGGGTAGATAAGCGCCCTATGCGTAACATCGAGACCCACCATAGTCAAAGGCACCCCTGATTCGAAAACGACCCTCGCAGCTTCTGGGTCTACAAAAATGTTAAACTCTGCAGAAGGCGTCCAATTACCTTCAAGCGCTGCTCCCCCCATCAGAACTATCCGTTCTACTTTGGCTTTCACATCAGGCTTTGCTAAGAGAACCGTAG
>Ga0116190_1003616_pt1 | contig 11285 bp, 9 predicted proteins | sample AD_JPNTR4_MetaG_FD_89808 | JGI IMG/M metagenome (GOLD analysis project Ga0116190, IMG submission 89808) | Active sludge microbial communities of municipal wastewater-treating anaerobic digesters from Japan - AD_JPNTR4_MetaG | ecosystem: Engineered > Bioreactor > Anaerobic > Digestate | place... | reverse complement strand
CCCGCAATGCGGCCGGAAACGCTGCTCGGCTGTTATGACCTGGTTTTCGCACGCGGCCGCGCGGCCCTTGAAAGCCTGGCTAGCGGCGTTGCCGTTATCTGCTGCGGACCGGAAGGCGCCGGCCCGATGGTGTCCCTGCGAAATGTCGAGCAGTTGCGGCGACAAAACTTCGGCAGAGCGATTCTGGAACACGCCATAACGGTAGACTGGGCGTGCGAAAGGATCCGCGAATACGATCCGGCTGACGCCATGGCAGTGTCAAGGCTCATTCGAGAAAGAATGTCCCTGACCGCCACCGTTGACCGCATTATTGAGGTTTACCAGGCAATAGTGGAGTCATGGGAGACACGTCGGCTCCAAGGTCCAGCCTCCGAAATGATGACCGCAGAAAGTGGAAACAGGTTGGGACTCGTTGGTGAGCCGCCCAGGAATCGAACCTGGAACCTACTGATTAAGAGTCAGTTGCTCTGCCAGTTGAGCTAGCGGCCCACTTTGCAATGATTCAACAACGAAAATTGCCGGTATCATCTTCGCAAACCATTCGGCTTGCGGTCCCTGCTGCGACACGCGGCAATGTCGGACAGTTTAGCATTTTGCCCGCCAGTTTCATAGCGTCAGTTCGAAGCTTTCGCACGGTTCACCGCACTTGGCTTGGAATGGAATACTACGTCGATTTGCCTGCTCGCCGCTCCAGCAGTCCCAACTCGTTCGCCACTTCCACGAAGGTTCGGATGGCTCGTTCCAACTGCTCCCTGGTGTGCGACGCGGAGATTTGAACGCGGATGCGGGCCTGGCCGCGCGGCACGACCGGGTAGCTGAAACCAACGACGAATATACCGCTCGTTCGGACGCCTTGGAGGAATTCGTGGAAGGCTTCTCTTGTCCCTCTTTGGAACGCAGATTAAGACGCGTCAATGAAACGTCAGGGGAGTCAAGAATCGGTAACGGGCGGGAAGTGTGGAAGTGTGAAACCTTTGTGGTACTTGGTGAGCTGTTCAGGAATCACACCTGAAACTGATTAAGAGTCAGTTGCTCTGCTAACCGAGCTAGCGGCCCACGATCTGAACATTGAAGCACTTGCGAGTTCTCTTTCTTCCGCTCCGGAAGGCTGATGTGAAAAAAGATGGTCTTGCGTTCTACAGCCGCAGCCCCGTTGTCGGAGCTGATAGAGCGTACCACTGAACCATCTGTCACATCCTTCCATTCACCCAAGAGCTGAAACATCGAGGTTCATTTTGTCGCGAGACGACTCGCAAATGTGCCGTCGTGGTCCAGGGAACGCTCACGCGCTTGCTCCTTGAACAGCTTCACCTTCCGAGCCGAACTCTTGTCCTCGTTGCGACGATGATCCTCGCGGCGAACTCATCAGATAGCGGAGCCAGGTTATTCCGCCTGCCGAAACCTCCGTGAAAGGGAGGGCAACAGGCGAGCTAGGATGCTCTCAAGGGTGGACCGTTTATAGGCTTCCTCCCAAAGTTGTTCGAGAAGCCGTAGCGCCTCTGATTCCGAAATCTCTCCGGCAGCAAGCCTGTCGATGATGACTTGAACGTTTCGGGATTCAATCTCTTCCCACTCGTTCGCGATGCCGCGACTGGACATCGATACCTCTCTTCTTCGCGCTACCTTCTCCGCGGTTGCAGCCATGACCCATCCTCCCCTATTTCACCTTCACGCCACAACTCGTGCGTGCTCTCTACACACTAGAGCCAGTTTCAACAACGAAAGATAAGGCGTGACACGGACTTCAAGCGCCTTCTGAATCCCGCAAAAATGGTCAGGCCGTTCACTATCGATACTGACCACGCCAAGTACGTCTATCACTTGCCCTCGCTCCTCAAAGAGAAGCGGCAGCGCCAGTATTGACCGGTAAGGCTTATCTTGCAAGCTGAAATCCGGCTCGTATACCATCTGTTTCAAGTCCATCGCCCGCGCGATCAACATGTTACTTCTAGAGTATGATACGTTAACCGGTCTGTCCAAGTTCGCCCGATTGAGCACAGTCAGCTTATTCGCCGGATCGTCTTCCGCAGGAACGAGAAGGTTTACGTTGATGTAGATCCCCTCGGTATCGAGGACTAGGGCCTCAACTTCGGACCTTATCGCTGCGAGAAGCCCTTGTGTGATCCGGTCGAATTCAGTTTGAACGAACCGGCGCGATCGAGCACTGGAGGTCAACTGCGAAATCGCCACGCTAATAAATCTTACGCGGCGAATCTCCTCCTGTCTCCATTTCTTGACCTTCGGCTTCGGAATGAGGGGGTACACGGCGTTAAAAACGAGAGCCGCGATCAGCCAGCCGAAGCTGTACCACTTCTTTGCGGGAATGACATATTTGTTCAGCCCTGCAGCAATAGGGAACCACGCCAGATAAGCCTTGGCGCAGAGTGAAAGCAGGTTCAGAACAAAGTCTACCTTGGAGGCCGCTCTGACCCGGAGGGCAAGTTGTGTAGACCACCATCTAAGCTTCATTCGGGTGCAGCCGGCTTTTGGCCGGGCCGGCTCTTTATATAGACCCGCAACGCGACTCGCGTCAACGAAAACTCTTGCCTGCTCGCCGCTCCAGCAGTCCCAGCTCGTTCGCCACTTCCACGAAGGTTCGGATGGCTCGTTCCAACTGCTCCCTGGTGTGCGACGCGGAGATTTGAACGCGGATGCGGGCCTGGCCGCGCGGCACGACCGGGTAGCTGAAACCGACCACAAATATGCCACGCTCGTTCAGACGCCTGGCCATTTCCACGGTCAATTTCTCATCACCCAGCATGATGGGGACAATCGGGTGTACGCCCTCTTGAATGTTGAAGCCCGCCGCCGTCATTTCCTGGCGGAAGAAGGCAGTATTTTCCGCCAGTTTGCGGACCAATTCGGGGTGTCTCTCGATAATGTCCAGAGCCTTCAGGGTCCCGGCCACGATAACGGGGGCGACACTGTTCGAGAAAAGATACGGCCGCGAGCGTTGTCTCAGGAGCGCGACCAGTTCGGCACGGCCCGTGGTAAAGCCGCCCGAAGCGCCTCCGATGGCTTTACCGAGGGTGCTTGTCAAGATGTCTATACGCGAAGCCACGTTGAAGTACTCGGGAGTTCCGCGTCCGGTCGGGCCCAGAAATCCGGTCGCATGCGAGTCATCGACCATGACGAGAGCGCCGTACTTCTCTGCCAGGTCGCAGATTTCGGGCAGTGGCGCCAAGTCCCCGTGCATGCTGAATACGCCGTCAGTGGCAATCATCCGGAACCGCTTGGAGGATGCCTCACGGAGCCGTTGTTCCAGGTCGGCCATATCGGCATGCCGGTATATTTTGCGCTCAGCTTTGCAAAGCCGAACGCCGTCGATTATGCTCGCGTGGTTCAGAGCATCGCTGATTACGCAGTCATCGGGCCCGAGCAAGGTTTCGAAAAGACCGCCATTAGCATCAAAACAAGATGTGTAGAGGATTGCATCCTCAGTCCCCAAGAACCGCGCGATCCGCTGCTCCAGGGTCTTGTGCAGATCCTGGGTGCCGCAAATGAACCGGACGGAAGCCATCCCAAACCCGCGCTCCTGAAGACCTTCAACCGCCGCCTGCACGATCTCGGGATCATCGGCCAGCCCCAGGTAATTGTTGGCACAAAGGTTGACGACTTCTCCATCCAAAGTAGAGACGGACGAGCCCTGCGGAGAGACAATCACTCTCTCGTCTTTCCACATGCCGCTATCCCGGATTTGCTGAAGCTCGGATCGAAGCCAGGAGATGAAGTTCTCGGTTGTAGCCATAAGTGCTGATCGTATCACGGAGGACGAGGGCGATTCTCTTAGAACGTGAACTTCAGGGCTACTTCGATTTCACGTGAGCGCCCGGCCCCAAAAATCTTGCCAAAGGTAGAGTTGCCGAGGACGCGTTCCGGGTGGTAGAAGTTGACATGATTGAAGGCATTGAAAAGCTCGACTCGGAGCTCAATCACTTTCCCATCAGACCTGCGCGTCTGCTTGATAAGGCTGACGTCCCAGTTCTGGTAAGAAGGCCCCATCAGGATGTTCTGACCGGAATTACCAAAACTGTATGGCAAGGGCTCTCGGAAGTCTTCGATGACAAACCACCGGTCAATCGACCGTTCTGCGGGCGGCAGGTATCCCGGCCCGATTCTATCCGGCCTCTCGTTACCCAAGCCATCGTTGTTCAAATCTCCGGCCAGGTAGACAGTGAATGGAGTACCATCCTGGATACTGGTTATTCCAGTCAAACGCCAACCCGACACAATCTGCCGAAGCCAGCTGTTCTCGAGATTGTTCGCCAGTAAACGTCCAGTCCCGAATGGCAAATCGAGTATGTAGCGCAGTGACAATCTCCGGTTGGGCTGATATCCGACCGGCGCCCATTCGGCTCTCAGGTTTCTAAGGTTATTCGGCGCCCCCGAGAACGTATCGGCGAAAGCACGCGTCCAGCTAAGTCCCGCATCAATCGAAAGCCCCCCGGAAAACCGGCGTTGGGCATTAAACGACACAGCATGTCTTGAATAGTTGCCGCTGTTGGTCACCATCGTGAAGCGGCCGAACGCCGGGTTTGGGCGTCGAGGTTGAAGATCACCGGGGCCCGGCAGGGGAACGTTTGCCGGCAAGACTCGGTAGAGCCGCTTTCCATTACCTCCATAGTATCCGGCGTCAAATCTCCAATGCTTGAAGAGCTCCGCTTCTAAGGAGAGATGCCAGTCCTGGTAGTAGGGATTGCGCAGCCGCGGATCTATACCCCGCACATTCAACTCGACCGGCGCTAAGGCGTCGAAGGGACTCGCGAGATCGATTGTCGGAAATCCAGCCGGAGACTGAACACTCTCCACATAGTAGAAAGGGAAGTTGTGCCCGAGATAGCTCAGGTAGTGGCCCGCCGCGGCGGCTTCATAACCGATTCCGTATGAAGAACGTACAATCAGCCGATTGGAGAGGAATGGATTATAGGCGAGGCCGATACGCGGGCTGAAGTTGTTCTTGTCGCTGAACACCATGCTGTAGGGCGAGTCGGGAAGGCCCAGCCGCCGAGCGGCATCGGACCCGGCAATCACCAGTTGTCCTGTAAGAGGGGGGTCAAGGAGTAAAGGAGCGAAGCCGGAAATGTTGTCGTGAACCGCGTTGTACGGCGGAAAATAGCTGTAGGTCAGGCTGGACCAGACAGTCCATCGAGGCGAGATCTTCCACGTGTCTTCTGCAAAAAACTCAAGGTCGGCGCCCCTCAAATCGCTTCTGTCCACGCCCACGGCCCGGGAGGCAGTTTCGGGCAGCCCGAAGAGAAAATCCGCAAAGGCATCGCCGCTGAACAAGCCATTGAACCCGAATGTCCCTCGGTGAGACCCGCCGGAACGGTGATTGTTGTACTGTCGGAAATCAACCTCCGCCCCCCAGCGGACGGTGTGAGAGTCACGGGCGTAGGTGAGGGTCACATCGGTAAAAAACCCGTTAAACACCGAGGAAACAGGAGATGCCGGATCGCCAAATGAAGTGTATCCAGACAAATAGAAGGCGGGATAGCCTTCGTCAAGAATATCGGAAACACTAAGACCCGCGATGCCAATTGACTCGAGCAGACCCGCACGACCGGCGTTTTGGGAGAGTCGTTCCATGCGAGTACGAACAAATCTGAACTGCGAATCAAGGAGAAGACGGTGGGTGAAATTGTAGGCCAGGCCGACGCGCATGTCTTGCTGGCGCGTTTCTTCCTGCGTAGAAAAGGCTGGCAGACTGCCTGGCCGGGCTATCTCGCTCTCGCTAAAGTTGTAGTCTGACGAGATCTTGGCTCCGGCATACTGGTAATCGAGCTTGAACGTTACCGCGTTCTGGTTGTGCAGGACCGGCTGATTGTTGACGAAATTTCGGTCAGGATCCGAGCGATTCGGGTCCGGAAGCAGCTCAAGGAGCTTGGCGGAAATCGGGTGAATCCTGGCGACCGGAAATCGATTATCAGTCCACAAGTCTCCGGTCAGTGGGTCCTTCAACTGAATAGGGTCCGCCAGCTGAAGCAACTCACTAAAGTCGCCCTGCTTCATCCGCGATGTGGGGACATGCGAGAGCAGGGTTGATCCCTGGATGATGCGTAATCCGTCATAACTCCCCATGATTTGAAAACTGGGAGTAAGGGACGCGACCGCGCTAGCTCCGAATTGATTCCTTTTGTACTCGGGCAACGGCTCGCCAGCCGGATCAAAAAAATTGCGGGCATCAAGATTATCGTTGCGATGGAATTCATACAGCGAACCGTGGAAAACACCCCGCCGAGATGCCTGAAAGGGATTGATCAGATCCTCCAGCGGGGACTCCGCCTGAGCCCGGCGCTTGAAAGGCAGCCGAGTAAGCATCAAATCGAAGTCGCGAATAACCACCAGTTCAGATTCCGTTTCGGGCCTGGCCGCTACCGTTGGCTCTTCGGATTGGCTGACTGCCAGCCATCCCCGCGCCTGAGCGTTATCTTCTATAAACTCCAGCTCAAGCTGCTGATCACTATCAGGGGCAAGTGTGAGACGCAAAGTCTGGTCTTGTTCCAGACCGGATGGACTCACCGGCACAAGGCTATATTCCCCTCCGCCTAACTCGACGGAAAAAACGCCCTCATCATCGGTACGGACCTCAACCTGTTCTCCAGTGTCCAGATTCTTGATGAGCACGACGAGGGCCGGGACTGGTTCCCCCGCAGGGCCTTGAACGCGAGCGGTCAGGCGCGCCGCCGTTAGCGGAAAGCATAGGGCTATTGCAAGCGCCGCGAGTATGAGTGTACGACTGATTGTGAGACGCCGCTCCATCACCATCGCCAGCTCATTCACAAGACCAACTCTCCGTTGATCTTCATGGAGGCGAGGGTGAAATCCACGACAACATCGGCTGTCCCGACGGGATCGAGCCGAAAAGTGACGACCTTGTCGGTAGCGGAGATCACCGGGACGGAATCTATTTGACGAGGAAAAACGAATTTCGCGCCAATGGCGTCCCCTTGTGGCGGGTAATAAGCCGAAATTTCAAGCTGAGGAAACCGGGAGGTTGAAAGGTACACCCTGTTCTTTATCGTCTCGAAACTCTGGCTTTGGAAGAACTGCTTAACGGTGCGCTCCATGTCTGGGTCATTGGAGCGAAAATTAACGCTCACGACAATCCACTGTTCAAGGTCAGTCTCGAGCAATCTTTCCACGGCTTCGTCGAACTGTTGTCTTGCTGCAGCGTCCATCGCGTCGTAGCCGTGCTGAATCTGCTGGAGACGAACCAAGGCTTGTCGTATCGGAGCGGCTGAAAGCAGCCGGATGAAGAAAGTGCTATAGATTTCCTTTTCACCGAAGACGCCGCTGCCGACGCCTCCCACAATGCGTGTGAAGGTGAGTTGCCGAGCCCAGGGGGATTTGTTCAAAACTGAGACGGCCTCTGCCACGCTCCATTCGCAAAACTCTTTTTCCGGAAGTCCCTCGGTGTGTATGTTTGAGAAGAAAAAGAAGCCAATAAATAAAGCAAGTAAGACCTTCTGCACTCCCAGATACCTCATGGGGTAATTTACAATCCCCGTCAACCTTACGCAAGCGTTTGAAAGGTGGACGAAGTGGACCAAGTGGACGAAGTGAATCCACCTCTGTCCACTACGTCCACTCGGTCCACGTCGTCCACTTCGTGAACTTAGTCCCACTCCCCCGGATAGTGCGGATAGCGCAAATTACGCGGATGTCACCGGCAGGTTATCGATGATCCGGCCTGGGTTGTCGATCATCCAGGCGCGAACATTACGGGGAGGGAACTTCTGCTGGAGCAGCTGATAAGTCTCCTGGAGCGCCGGAGGCCTTCGGCGAGGACGATGTCCGTCAGAGGCGACTACGTGAATGAAGCCCAAATCGGCCAGAGCAAGGCCTGTCTTCCTGAGACGAGAGCTGGCCGTGTCTAGAAAAGTATCGGCGTTGACTTGGAACAGACAGCCCAGACGCGCAAAATTTTCGAGCCGGGCCGGAATCTCCTGAACCGCGATAATTCTTTCGACGTGGGCAATTACGGGCGTGTATCCGGCAGTCAACACCCGCCGCAGAGCAACCTCGAACTTATTCATCGGCAAGAAGGGCGAAGATTCCAGGAGCAGATAACGCCCGCCATTGATTGGCACGACGCAGCCTTGCGCAAGGGCTTCGAGGAATTCAATAGAGACATAGTTCTCCGCCCCGAGGACGACTTCCATATCCCGGACAAAAGCGAATTCGGGTCGAAGGCTGTAGTCTTTCAGCGCACTCTGGGTCTCGGCGAATCGATCGTTCACCAGAAGGATCGTGTTTTTCTGGAACCCGTCCAGAAACATATGAGGAGTGGCGACTATCCGGCGGGTGCCCGACTGGTGCGCAATCCTGAGCATTTCCAGAGTGTCGTCCAGGCAAGTGGCCCCGTCGTCAATACCGGGAATCAGATGAGTGTGGATATCGACAAGCGACATCGCCTACTGATCCTCGACTTCCCGGACACTGGCTGCATCCAGGTCGATAACCGGTGACTTCGGCGGCGAAACGATCTCCACACCTTGCTCGAGCAACTCCTCACGCTTCTTGAGATCGCTTAAAAAGGATGCAGTTCTTTCAGGCTTTCGCGTCGGTTCGGGGATGTCTGGATAGGCCAGCAAGGCAGGGGAAGGAGGGGAAGCGATGGGCTTGACTCTCCTTGAAAACCACAGCACCAGAGCCAGTATCGCGATGCCCAGAATGAAGGGCCAGACGGGAATAGAGCCTGCAATTTCCTGCGCGACCTGATGTCCTGGCTCCCGAGAAGAAACCGCCACGGTCTCGGATGCTTCGGCTTCGGGTCGATTTGCCCTATCCTCCCGCGCAGACGAAAGAGAGGAAGTGCCTGGCTTGACGGAACCGAGAGATCCAGTGTCTGTCCTGGCTCGAACGGCCTTTCGGGTCTCGTTGCCAGGAGGCGGAGGCGAAGCTTCCCGGGCAGTCTCACCCGCGAGAATTGAGATGGGTTCCAACGGGGCATCAAGAACAATCGACTGGTCCGCCTCGAGAGTGACCGAAGTGCGAAAATCCCGGAAACCCGGCTTTCTGACGACGACCTTAAAGCTGCCTGGGGGGATACCAGAGACGGAAAGCCTTCCCTCGGAGTCGATCTTGGCAAGAAAGACACCCTCCCACAGCACTTCCGCGCCGGGCTCGGATTGGATCCGGAGAGTCCCGCTTTCCGCGTACACAACGCCGATTAATGCCAGGAAGAGCAGGAGGCGCATTTTCATCTCGTCGGCGACCTCGATATTATCCACCCACCTCTCTTCGTGCAACTGCCTTGTTCTCGATTCTTCTCTCTGCTTCGCGTAGATCCTCGATCAATTGTTGGAAAGTAAGGCCGTCTTCCGACTTCAAAAACGCCGCCGGTGATGCGAGATAATCGGCATCCGTCGGCAGGGCAGGTACCAGAGGAGAGCGATAGACCCGCCGCCCACAGGAGGGACAATGAAACGGCGCCAGTCTAAAAAGGGGCAATATGCGCTTTTCGACGAAGCCTTTTGCGTCGCTTAGCTCGATAGCTCCGTTTGCACATTTCGGGCAAGAAATCATAGACATTTGATGGTAGAACCGGGTCAAAGAGCCGCCCACACTACTTGTCGGCCAACTAGTTCGCGGGAACAGGATACCGAGGGTGACCTTAAGTTCGATTCTATTGCCCGCCCCCAGCCAAGTCAATGCGTGCTTCTTGCACGCGCCTTTCAGCTCGTCGCCCGCTCATGCGCGATTCCCGAGAGTTGCATGACGGCTTCCCACTGCTCCTCGGTAATCGGCATAACTGAAAGGCGAGGCAAGCGGACGAGGGGAGATTCTGAAAAAGCGGGGCTGTTCCTGATTTCTGAAAGCGAAACAGGACGAGGCAGAGGTTGCTCCGCCCGAAGATCGACAACCACCAGGACACCGCCCGGTTGTTTCGGATCAGGACAGGGGTCATTCAGAACCCGGGCGATCCCGACTATCCGTTTTTCGTCGCCTGTATGGTAGACCAGCACCCGGTCGCCGCGAGTGAAGCTTCGTAAGTGTTTCTGAGCAAGGTTGTTGGTTACGCCGTCCCATACGGTCTGACCATCCCGCTCCAGGTTTGCGAAGGAATATACTGAAGGTTCGGTTTTGACAAGCCAGTATTTTGACATGCGTTCTCCTTGAAATTTCGCCGTGGATATACGGCACTTCTTACGACGAGACTTGGTGGTTTCATATTATCATCAGAGGTCGCACGGCAAGCTTATGATCGACTTTCATACACACTGCTTTCCTGATTCGCTTTCCGCCAGGGCAATTTCGCTTTTGTCCGAAGCCGCCGATATTCCCCCGTGCACGGATGGAACCGTCAGCGGCCTCAGGCGATCGATGGACCGCGCCGGAGTCTGTTTCTCGGTAATCCAACCCATTGCCACGAAACCGAGCCAGACTCCGAGTGTCAATAATTGGGCGACTGAGGTCCAGGACGATCGGATTCTGGCTTTTGGTACGCTCCACCCCAGGTTTGAACAGTGGGAGAGTGAGGCGGAACGGATCAAAGCGCTAGGATTGCGGGGGGTCAAATTCCATCCTGATTACCAGGATTTCTGGGTTGACGACGAATCGATGATTCCGATTTACAAGAAGTTGTCGGAGCTTGACCTGGTAATCCTGCTTCATGCCGGAATTGATATTGGCCTGCCGCCTCCCTGTCACTGCCCGCCCGAACGTCTTGCGCGAGTCGTCGAGGCGGTGCCCGAAGCTCGAATTGTCGCCGCTCACATGGGAGGGTTTCGTTGCTGGGATGATGTCGAGCGCCATTTGGTCGGATTAAACCTGTTTTTCGATACTTCGTACACCCTCGGTCATATGAGTGACGAGCAGTTCTGTCGTATCCTCCACAATCATGGCACTGACCGCTGCCTATTTGGCACTGATTCCCCGTGGGCCGATCAGCAGGCTGAGATTCAGAAACTGACAGCACTCGATTTGTCCCCGGCCATCCGGCAAGCGATCATGGCCGAGAACGCCAAGCGTCTCTTGAGACTCTGACCTTCGCGCGCGATTTCCGCGAACTCCAGGAATCCAGGAATCGATCCTGTTGAGCCACTGACAACTATCGGTTTCTAGGGCCGACGGGCTGATTTAGGATAGCGCGGGGCGAAGACGCAAGCTAACTTGAATCTCGCCGTTGGCCCCAAAAGCCGCGATTTTTCCAATTAGCTCTGGTGATTCGGGAATTTCACATCAGAAACTTGCTCAATTCTATAGGCGTTTTTGTTGCTGGAAATTGGAAATTCCCCCGTCTTCTATGCGAAACTGTTGATCGACCCTTATATCCAACACCT
>Ga0116190_1003614_pt1 | contig 11291 bp, 12 predicted proteins | sample AD_JPNTR4_MetaG_FD_89808 | JGI IMG/M metagenome (GOLD analysis project Ga0116190, IMG submission 89808) | Active sludge microbial communities of municipal wastewater-treating anaerobic digesters from Japan - AD_JPNTR4_MetaG | ecosystem: Engineered > Bioreactor > Anaerobic > Digestate | place... | reverse complement strand
ATAGATGAATATATCTATTGGTATAATCACGATAGAATAAAATTAACTCTAGGTGGTTATTCGCCTATTCAATATAGGTTAATGAATCAACAAATGATATAATAACTACAAAGAACATGAAGTACAAGAAAATGGTATCAATTCAAAAATAATCACGACATAAAGTGGTCTTTTTTATAGGATTTAAGTTATTTGTTATAACAATATTTTTAGTTTAAATCTAAATATTGTAATATAGTAATTATGCTAGAGTAAACTTAGCAAGCCGCAAAGGAAAAGAACATGATTGAAGTTGGCAATGTCTACTATTTTATTGAATTACTAATACCTGTTATTGTAATCAGCGTAACGTATCACTTATTAAAAAATAAAACACTTAACTTTCAATATACGTATCTTTTCATCTGGTGCTTGTTAGGCTTTATCTTGCACTTTGCTAAACAGTTAGTTTATCAAGATATAAGTCAATTAAGTAAATCTACAGCGGAGAATATATGTGCGGTATCAACCCTTGTTTTTCCGTTTATTATGATGATCAAGAAGAAAAATGTTCTTCATGACTTTATGTTTTTAATTGGGCTTGTTGGGGGTGGCGCTGGGCTTCTTTATCCGACTGAAGCGCTTGGTGAATCACTATTTACTTTTGAAACGATCCGCTTTTATTTTTGCCATATGTCGCTTTTAGCAATCCCCCTTTTACTTGCGCTTTTAAACATTCGTAAACCAGACTTTAAAAAATGGTGGGTTATGCCGCTTTTATTTCTGGCGTACGAAACAATCATCATGCTTAATACCGCGCTTCTTACGTTTACAGGCCTTGCGACAAGAGAGGGTTTTACGCCCCTACAATTATTTATTGACCGTCAATATTTTAATAACTCTTTTGTTTTTGGTCCAACCCCTGATATGGGCATTGTTGGGGAAACGATTGGTAATATGACGTTTCCATTTATGAAGACGGATATCTTTAACCTGACAAATGGAGACGAATTTTATTGGCCTGTTATTTGGCTACTTATCCCCTCATATATTATCTTTGTACCACTATATACTGTCCTTGCGCTTCCTTTTCGAAAGAAGCACGAAGTCATGAGTTTAGAGTTCGTATAATACGAGAGGGACTATTCCTCGTTATTTTCAAACGTCATTTGACCTGATACCAAAAACCTGTACTTTAACTTCCTTGTAATTACTACATGGTTTATAGATGAATCACTCTATACTCATAAATCCTTTAGCAGACAATCTTTCCTTTTAACCAAAAATTTTAAAATACTTATCCATTCTAATTAGGACTTAACTATACGTTAATTCATTATCAATGATAAGGAAACGATTTTTAACTTACGCTTTCCGTTCCATACGCGCCCTTTTTTTAGTTCTCCTTGACATGATACCTGGTGCATAGATTTGTACTATCACAAAGGGAAAACTTTTAGGATTCGTTCCATTATATGTACCATTTTTTGTTAAATTCGAACATTAAAGAGTAGATTTTCTGTCCTTTCCTCTTTCTGTTTGGAAGGATTGAACCCTGGTAAGGGAAGTTTATTCTACAACTAAAAGCTCTGTTGACTTTATTCCATACTTTGATGCGCCAGATTAGATCATCGCTTCTTGAATCATCATCATTCACTCCGAGACATACCTCGGGCAGAATGAGTTTCTTTGTCACAAATCTCGACATTTCAAAATTAAAGGAGTGCATGTCTAAAATTAGAATATCCTGGTCGACGTCACAGGCCGCAGATAATTTCCTATGATGCTCCTCATAATAGTTCTTTGCCTCTTCAACAAATTCTAATGATTTCTTATGTAACGGTTTACCATAAACGTCTTTCGTGTATATTGCCCCCATTCCATATTTGGACATGGTCTCCTCAGCATCATTCCAATACTTTTCAACATCGACATAGAGCCGCGAATAGGGGGCGATAACTTTTTCGTAATTCCAAAATTCAAATAGTTCTAGTAATAATAAGTCGCTCATCAGAAAATTAATCTTTGTGAAAGATGTTTGATCAATAACAACATCTTTCCAGAAGGAATCGGGTACTCCTAAACTGGAATGCGGGAAATGCATCACAACCTTGAGGTTATTTTCTCTAGCGAATTCTTCAATAACATACTTAATAGGTTTCCCTTTATAAAGTTTCATCTTCTGCCTTTTGCACTTTTGACGAGTAAACCACTTTGTCGTAATTGCTTGTTTTTTTATCACCCTCACCCCTTTTCAAGTTTTATCAAGAAAAATCACCCGCAAAATAAAGCATCTTTGACCTAATAGTCATCGAGGAAAATATGAGAAAAGGTCAGTTTCTACCCGAGTTTTTTTACTTTTTAACATTCATTCGATACCACAGCAAAACTAAAATTGTAATACCGTACAACTTTTGTTATCACTTCACTTTTTTATTCATCGCCTTTTTTGTCAAACAAAGCATCAATATTTTCTTTCCATTCATCCCCAACTGCTTCACCCCTGCGCATACGGTTAATGGTATTGCCTACTTCACTATAGTTTAAATAAACGGCTTCTTGTCTTCTTGCGTAACGGGCTGCTCGAGTGCGCCTAATGCCTAATTGATCGGTGACACTGAATACCTCAAAGTTTGCGCCTAAAAACATAAACTCCCAGCCATATTCTCTTTCTTCATAAGAAATCATCTCTTTAATGAACGGCGTGGTGAAATGTGTTGAAGCATTCTCGAGTCCATCAGTAATAATGACAAATACCGTCTTTGTGGGCCGCCGATCAACCTCATCTTCTTTTTGTTTAAGCGCAATTTGGTGGATTGTTTGCCCAATCGCATCAAGGAGTGCGGTCCTGCCACGTGGAAAATATTCATGGCCCGTTAGTGGCCGGACTTCCTTAATTGGAGTTCGAAATGTGAGCCGTTGATACTCATTATTAAATAATATTGTGGTGACTAACGTTTTCCCTTCTTGTTTCTTCTGTTTCTCAATCATCGCGTTATAACCACCGATCGTTTCCGTTTCGAGGCCTTCCATTGAGCCACTTCGGTCAAGAATGAACACTAATTCAACTATAACCTTTCCCATAATTCTTTTCCCTTTCATGCATTGGCCTTATTATAATGAAAAAACGACCCTCAAAGGTCGCCTTGAAAACGACAAGATAATACCTTTTTAATAAAAACCAATCATCTTAAGTTCAAGTTCAAACAGGGTAGCGTTGATTTCATAGAGATCAAAGTTACCTTTTTTAATAAATTCAATGATAATTCGGTCAAACTTAAGACTAGGTGAAAGGACATAGCCTGCTTTCGCTAGCAAAATATTAGTGTCTTCGAACGTCAGATTTAACGCTAACGCCAAAGCGATGGCCGTATTTTTGCTCGGCTGATAATCAAGATTTTTTCTTATCTTGGAAAATAACTTACGATCCAGGTTTGCATTCTTGTAAACATCCGTTTCTTTAAGATTTAATTTTTCAATCCACCAAAATAAGGTCGAGGCGAATGTGGCTTTATCATCGGTTCTTGGATCAAAGACAGGCGATCCGCCGTGCGCTTCGATGGTGGAAACGAATGTTTCTTCGCTTGGTTCGGGTTTTTGATTTTCATTATGACGACGTGCGTATTCAAACGTATCAACTTGCCCATAATGAGGCCCTTCATACACGAGCACATAAATCATCATCTCATGGTCTTTGAGGAACTCGCGCACACTCGTTAAAGCAATTCTAAGCGCGATTCGCCACGGAAACGAACCCGCTCCTGAAGCGATGAGCGGCAAAGCAATCGACTTCATCTTTCGTTGTGCGGAAAGTGTCAGCGCCGCCATATAGGTGTCAATAAGTGCTTGCTCTTCGCCATGTTGCCCATCAATGAAGTAAGGCGCGACAACATGGATGATGTGCTGTGCGGGCAAATTATAGCCCTTAGTGATGCGCGCTTCGCCAATCGGAATAAAACCAAGAGCGGCGCGTTCCTTGATCAGGTCCGGCTCCGCGGCCTGGTAAATATCATAGTCAGCGCCGCCGGAGCCATAATCAAAATTGTTCGTCGAATTGACGATAGCGTCGACCTTCATTTTGGTGATATCGCGATTAAGAATGGTAAATGGCATCTAAAATGTTTCCTTACTTATCATTATACAATATGTCAAACCACTTTACTTAATAACAAGGATAGCCAATTGGGAGGAAAGAGACTTTAAAATGGATTTAAGCCTTTCTTATAATTAGAACGGCTAAGCTGTAATGTCCTTACTTACCTAAATTCTTATGCTGAAAATTCTTTACCTACCTTCTGATTCATTTATTATTTCGATACCGCTTAAAAAGCGATCTACTGTGGTCCTCATTTATCGATTGAGCCTAGGTCAATCAAATATCTCAGGTGATAGTTTTACATGTCAAAAGTTTTTTCCTCTATAGCTTATAGTTTGTAAAACTTCGAAAAATCAATTTTACTTTCTGCTTTCTAAATCAACGAACATAAATTATCAACGCCTAGTTACCGATAACCACGGCAATTTCACAAAGGTACTACAATATCCTTTCTTAATTTTGCAATTCTTAAGTGGAATTAAGTGACAGCGTGAGATGTGCAGATTAAGCGCCATTCAAAAAATAGTTATAAGCAATCTGATCTTCAGATTGTATAGGTGGAAATAACCTCCTAACAAAAAACCGTACCATCAAGAAAAAATGGCTTTGTTTTACTAGCTACCATGTGAATCGAACAATTAAAATTCACTAATACAATGAAAGGTGTATATTAGAAATGTGAAAGATTGTCGCTAAATTTGCATTTAAACGAGTCAAAAATATCAGAAAACGGGCAATTGAGCCATCACATCGTAGATTGTAATCAACCCTAAAATTTTTTCTTTTTTCAATCCTTGATTCGTCACAAATGCTAGCTCAACTCGCTTCTCTGATCCAACTTCTGGTAAAAACATTTCTTTTAGTTTGAAGATATCGGTATCCTTACTGACAAAAATAAATTTTTGTGATGGATTATCCTCAGTACCGAGTTGATGAATAATTTTTTCAAATTTGATGCGCGACAAATCCGCTATTAGTTCGCCATTATCTTCAAGAAACAATGAAAAAATAGTATTTTCACTAAAAACACCCAGTAGTTTTTTATCTTTCAAAATGGGTACATTGGAGATGTTTTTTTGCTTCATCGCCACAATTGTTGCATTTACTATGTCTTGCTAATGACAAAACATCATATTTTGATATTTTGTCATGAACTGTGATGCAATTGGAATGCTAAAAGCTTTGTTAATAAGCTTTTCAAACTTTTCTAAAAAAGGCTTTGTGATGATTAAAGATTCTTGATTATGTACGAGTAGGTTTCTAACGGAAACAGCTAACAAAAAAAGCTTAAGTTATCCATTATAATAGGGTTTGTAGATAGTTCAATTATTTGCTTGACAGTCATATCAATGCTTTTTTGATCCTGAGCCTTAAGTTTTGATTCAAAATTGATAAACATTGTTATAAAATCTTTATTGTCTTCGTTTTTCATAACCCTCTCCTTAAATAAGTTTATAGATGATTACATTCACCTTATCGACACCTCATTCTTGTTTTTATGAGGTTTTCGGTATCCTTGTCCACAAAGTATCAATCGCACCCCTTTATACCGTGCGACTTAACTGGAAGATGATTTGACCTTAATGAGATCTAAATAACCCTTGACTTAAATGCTCCGCTCGCTATCCTCTTCTTCCTTGTATCTTAAACTAGATGCAGGCTCCATATACTTGTATTGTAACAAAGTTCAACAATTTGGTATCAGTTCATCATAGCGAAACTCTAGAACAACTTGACAAGTAGCGCAAAATATGATAAATTTTATATGCCATAAAGAGAAGGCGAGAGACAAGCTCGATGACCCTTCGGCAACCTACTTTAACAAAGTAAGGTGCTAAAGCTTGATCTATGGACAATAACATCTTTCGATGCTTCGTTGCTCATAGATACTATGGGCTTTTTTGTTTCCTCTTATGGCAGAAAGAGGTTCTATCATGAAAAAAAGAGAAAAAGAAAGAAGCCATATTGCCGTATTGGTCGTGATTCCGCATCAAAGCGCTTATACGCCCCGGTATTTCCGGCGAAGATTATTGATCAGTAAGGATGCGTTCCGCAAATATCATGAGCTTACCTACGACAAAGATGCCGACCGTATCATTACAATAAAGGGTCGCATCGTCTTTAAAGCGTGGTTATCACGAATTTATTGTGACGTCGAACGCTATAACTATAACGAACTACGGGAAAAAAGCCATAGGCCGGCATTAAACCGCCATGCTTATGACGGCACCGAACTTATCAAATACGATCCTGTGCTTCAAAGGAAGGGAATCCGTTATATTTTTGATTATAACAATCGCTTTTCCAAAATCGTCCAAAAACTTATCCGCAAAGGCAAAAAGATCATCCTCATTAATTGCCATACCTACACGACTACCTACGCATCCCACAAACATCAGCCTCCTTATCCCGATGTGTGCCTCGGATATGAAACGGATTACCGTTTTGTCACCCCTCAGGCCATAAAAGAAATCGAAGATTACCTAGTTTCATTAGGTTTAAACGTTGGCCATAATCATCCTTACTATGGTGTCAGTGTCCCAAATGAAATTTACTTGAACACATTTTATGACAACAACATCCGTGCCATTATGCTGGAAATTAATCGAAACGTTAATCTCCTTAACTATGATTTTAACCCCGTAATTGACATTCTCAAGAGGACATTTTAGTGAAGAAGCTGGGCATTATCGGTGGATACTCGTATAAAAGCACAATTTACTACTATGAAAAAATTGTCTATGCCCTCCGCGGCCAATGCGACATCACGATCCGGAGCATCGACTATACCATCTTTGACCGCCATACGGAAGCGAACGATTTAAACGGATTACGCATGTTTCTGCAAGAAGCGGTCAATGATTTGCTAATGGTTGGTTGCGAAATCATCGCTATTGCCTGCAACACCGCGCATATTGTCAAAGAAAAACTAGAATTTGGGAAAGCCGTCTTCGTCGATATCGTTAGTGCCATGGCAAATCATCTCGCCAAAGAGGGTATTCGCTCGGCGCTCATATTCGGTACAACGCTCACTGTAACCGTCAACTTCATGAAGAATGATTTCGACAAGAAAGGAATCGAACTGATATCTGCCGACGACAATCCCCATTTCGCAACTTTGGACGCCATCTTATGCGATTACTGTGCCGCTCCTGGTATGGCGCCTCATACTACTTTGGCTAATGACGCCATCATACCGATCTTTAACATGCTTGAGCGCCACAAAGTAGATGCATTCATCTTCGGTTGTACGGAGTTGCCCCTACTATGTGATGGCCGCCAGTTTGAAAAAAAGTTCAATAGTCACTACGTCTCATCTTGTGATGTTCATATCGAAAGCATCATCACGGCAATGCGTGCCTAAAGAAGCGAATAAAGGAAACATCACAAAATTGTTTATTTCTTATAATATGTTGTGCATGCATGTTATTTAAAATGAAGTTTGGTATCAGTTCACTAATTCTTCTAGTAAGTGATGTCTATAACTGCGAATAGACGCTGTCTGTTTTTCAATCGAAGACAGTTCTAAAAATTCGATAATCCGCGCGAATGCTGATTAAACGGGTCCTGAATATAAATACGTTAACTTAAAACATCGTTTCCAAGGAAATATTATTCTATTAACTTCCATCTATCTTCATTATTTTCTAAATTTAGGAAGAAATGGGTCATAATATTCTTAGCATTTTCATGTCTATTTCTAATCTTGGTCAACGTACTCGAATCATAAAAAGGTTGGTCATTTTAACTAATTCTGACTCATTGTTAATACGGATAAAAAACTCTGGTCGATCTCCCGACTTAATTTTATATGTCGCAAGCCCAATTAATTCAAATATTTGTGCAACAATGAGAATTAGGTTTGTTTTAAGATCATTTTTGTTGGTGCTTTGTTCTAAAAAATGGTGTTTCTTTTTGTCAAAAACACTTTTAAATGATCTTATGTGCTAATGTCAATCGAAATGTAGGCCACCCTGCCAATTGAGAACTAGGCCACTGCCTTAGACCCCTAGGGGTCGATTTTTTTTTATTTTTTTAAATTTCCGTTTAACCAATCTTGCGTTTGTTTCATCCGGTATGAATTGCCCATGATTTGAATCACACTGGCTTTGTTTGCTAGACGATCAACCATGGCTGCTGTCATGATAGTATCACCAAATAATTCGGGCCATTTATCAAAGGTCAAGTTTGTTGTGATGATGATTGATTTTCGTTCCGCTCGGTTTGAGAGCAGATTGAAAAATAGTTCACTGCCATCACGATCAAATGACACATATCCTAGTTCATCAAGAATAACTAAATCGTAACTCATAAACTTTTTCTTATACGCGACAACTTCACGTTCGCGCAAGGCTTCTTTTAGTTCAAGAATAAGATTAGGCACTGTGATAAAAAGTACCTTCATATTTGCCTCACACGCTAGGTGACCAAGCGCTAAGGCGGTATGGGTTTTCCCAACACCTGGATTACCAATTAAAATAAGGTTTCGTCCTTCCCGCACAAACGCTAAAGATTGGAGTTCACGGATACTATTTGCTATTGGTAAACTAAATGCATTATAGTCCATTTCGCTAAAGGTTCGGATGTAGGGAAACTTTGCTTCTTTAATCTTTTTGTTAATACTATTTTCACCACGTTTTGCTACTTCGCGTGTTAGTAAAAGTTCAATAAAAGACTCGTAACTTAACTGCTTATTTAAAGCTTCTTCAATAAGTTCTTTATGATTAATTCTAATGTTTGGAAGGCGTAATTTAAACGCCAGTTTTTCAATGTTTGTTCTCATGCATTTGCTCCTGTTAAATTGAACGTTTTATTAATGTTTCCTAACTGATTACTTGATAGTGTTTCAATCGTTATTTGTTCAACTTTTTCGGCACTATTTTCGTTATATAAGTACTCAATAAAACCACGCGGATTGTCTTTAAACCTTTGCTCGAATATACGAATGATTTCTTGATCCGCACTCCGGAGCGCAAGGGATCGACTAACCGCACCTGGCTTTTTCATTAATGTCTTTAAATAATGTTTAATATTCACCCGGTAGCCATCTTTACCGTTTAACCGCTTATGACGCGCAATTTCTTTATTTCCCCGGTAAAACACGATTAAATCGCTAATTATCGAGTATCTTACCTCTTTAAATACGTATTCTTCGGGAATTGAGTAATAATTTGTTGCAACCATCACAAAACAATATGAATTAGCTTTGCCTATCCCAAATTCACCTAGATTATAATCATGAACTGGTAACGGTTTTAAATGTTTTGTTTCTTCATCAAACGCACCTAAAATTGGCCGATTTGCTTCTTCCAAAGTATCGGCAACATAGGCAAATAAAGCTTCCTCATTTTCGAATTCATAGTTAAGCGCAAAGAGTTCTTTTCGCACGAGTTTTCCGCCATTTTCGACGTGCCCTTTTTCGTTCCCTTTTCGTGCGTTTGTCGTATTAATATTAAACCCGTAATAAGCAGCAAATTTAATGATTTCTTCGGTATACTTTTTACGCCTTTTATTCCCGTAAGTGGCCACGACTGGTTTCATATTATCAAACGTTATTTCCGCAAAGACTCCGCCACAATATCGAAAGAATTCGACAAGTGAATTGAGCACTGATTTTTGACTTTGATCATGGTTGAGTTTAATAAAAACAAAGTTTGATTTTGGACATGAAATTGTCGCCTGATGATACACACGCACCTGCCCGTTTATTACTACCTTTATTTGGTGAAAATCAAAGTCCGCACGCTCGCCATATTCATAAGTTTGTTTAATAAAAACTTCCTGTTGACTATGCCGGTATTCACTCCATTTTGCTCGAATTGTTGATTCACCAATCAGAAACCCTTCACGCCGAAGTTGCCGATGAATTATTGCCCCGTTTATTTCCTGTTTGTTTGGTCCCAACACTTTGTTTCGTTCTTCATTAAGCGCAACGATTTCATAAAATCGCGCGGCAAGATCACCAGTAAATTTTAGTGATTTACGACGCGAAACATCCATCTTATTTTGCGTTAACATACTTTGTTGCAACTCTGCAACCGCAACTGGATCATCGGTATCCGCTAATTCTGTTTTTTCTTTCTTGTATCGCTTTATATAGTTATCAACTGTTTGTCGCGCTAAAGAAAGTTCGCGGGCAATACTTCGATTTGAAAAACCCGCTTCATGCAACCTTATTATTGTTGCTTTATCCATTCCACTAACCATCCTTCCGATACCTCCCTATAGAGAGTATCAATTTAGTGGCCTAGTTTTCAATTGGCGTTAATTGAAAAGTGGCCTACTTTTAGATTAGCGTTTACATTTGATAAAAATTTTTATAATTCGAGTAAATAATAATGCTCACCACCATTCAATTTGTTCCATTGAATCCTGTACGAACCATTAAGTGTAATAAAATCATCTTTTTTTCCAGTTGGCTTTTGAACTGTTCCGTTGAGTTCTTTATTAGCTCTAAAGAAAGCGTAAATACCACTACAGTCGTTGCCTTCATAGAAAAGGTGATCTTCAACAAAAGTCATAACGAACGTTCTATTAAATCCTAACTCTTTTACTCTTTCCATGAATTTTATATCACCAATAAAAGCGAACATTTGTTCAGGATGTTGACCATTCTTTGGGTATTTAAGTTCAATGGCATATCTTTCACTCATATCAGGTTTAAAGATAACAATGTCCATTTCTTTCTTTTTCGTATCCGCATTCCTAAAGAAATAGTTAACGTTTCGTTCAAACTGAACTTTGTATTCAGGGAGATTATTTCTTAAAAAAATACCTAATTCGTGTTGCAAAGAAAATTCATTATAGATTTCTATATCGTTTTCTTTTCTATGATTCCAAAACTCTATTAAAAGATTTTTTATATCCATGATCAATCGTCCTCCATTATTTCAAAGAACTCTTCGTCGGTAATATCTTTATCGAAGTTATGCTCTCCGTCTTGACGAGGATATCTTCTTTTTTGTTTCTTGGCCTTTTTGGCTTTCTTTTTCTTTTTAATGAATGGCCACATACTTTACCTCTTTTGCCAGAACATCAAATCAATTTTCTTGATCCTGGTGAAATGTTTATATTTAGGAAGCTTGCTATCAAAGAGTCGCACCATTTCTTCTGCGGTATCGGTTTTTAATAAATTAACATAGAAATTAACGACTTTTCTGTAAGTCTCAACACATTTATCGATTGTGACATTATATGGCCTTGGAGCGTCTATTTT
>Ga0116190_1003609_pt1 | contig 11296 bp, 8 predicted proteins | sample AD_JPNTR4_MetaG_FD_89808 | JGI IMG/M metagenome (GOLD analysis project Ga0116190, IMG submission 89808) | Active sludge microbial communities of municipal wastewater-treating anaerobic digesters from Japan - AD_JPNTR4_MetaG | ecosystem: Engineered > Bioreactor > Anaerobic > Digestate | place... | reverse complement strand
TGTTGGTCGCCGTTGTTCCCGGAATAGGAGAAGAATTAACATTTCGCGGCGTTTTGCTCTACGGTCTTCACCGGAAATATCACCCGGTCGTCTTGACCCTCGTGGTTGGAGCCATATTCGGATTCTTCCATGTGGCCCTTTTCAGACTTTTCCCCACCGCCTTCCTGGGCGTAGTCCTCACCGCCCTGACTCTTATGACTGGTTCAATCTTCCCGGCCATCGTTTGGCACGCTCTCAACAACGCAACCTCGGTCCTGTTGGCCATCAACCAGGCGAGCCCGGGCCGGCTGGGGAGAGGTGAAATGCTATTGTCGCTTTTCCTGCTCGGCATCGCGTTTCTGGTTATCTGGCGCGTCCGTACCCCTTACCCCGGCTTGAAATGGAATAGGCGTGACTACCGGAAAGGCCGCTGATCGTTCAAACAGAGGCGTCAATTCTCAATCACCAATTCCACTTGCCTTATCTGGTCTCCATTGATCTCAAGCACGAGGGCCGAAAGGGCCTGGTCGGATGTGATGCGAATTGTTCCCCGGAGCCCGCTGGCGGCCACCTCGGGAAACATTTCTGACAGGAAGCGTGCGAACTGGCCATGCGGAGCGATTTCGAACGGAAATGAGAAAATGGGATCTAAGGAACCCAGAGGGAAAAACTCAAACCGACCGAAGGTCGCCCTGAAGCGGTCCGTGTTTATCAACGCAAAGGCCAACAAACGCGCCTCGAATTCCTCGGAAAGCAGCCTGGCCCTGTGGAAGGGATCAAGGGGTGAGATGCGGAACTCCGACATCAGGGTCCCCGAGATGCTGAATCGACGAATCAGGGCGACGATATTCACTGTTCCTGGCGTCTCAATCAACAGAAAACCGGTGCGCAACGGGCGTCCAAGCAACTCCCGGAAGTTGAAAAACCGCAATGGAGTGAACGGTCCGGCGAAAATTGGTTGCCCGAACACGTTGAATCCCAGGAAGCTCCCAAAACCAAACCCGAAACCGAATCCGAACTGGTGCAGGAACGTGCCGCGCGGGTCAAAGACCCTCACAATTCCTTGGGTTGTGGTGAAAACCGGCCGGTCAACAAGCAGAGTCGTCTGCCAAACCGACTGGCCGTCGAATCCATCAACGAATTGGGGAATCCAGGCAACGCCGCCCTGGGCAGCGGCCGGTTGATTGAAGGCGAGAAGGCAAAACAGGAGAGAAGCGAGCGTCATGACCTTGGTGACTCGCATAAACAGAATCTCCGTTTCCCGGAAGATAGGCCTGGGAAGGTGGAGAACCTGATATCAGTATGTCACAACAACTTAGGAGATTCCAATCCACCGCGGAAAGGAAAACGTCGGAAAACCGCCGGTGGGTGGAAATCCTCGTCATCCGCGGTCCGATTTTTTCTTAAGTGTCGCCTCAATCGCTGTTTTTGCGCGGGTGATTTCGTCCACTTCAAAATGTGGCCAAGCTGATTGCCGGCCGGCCTCGTCGGTGGCGTCAATTCCGAATCCCGGCTCTCCGATCTCCCCTATTTCGGTAACCTGAACGCCGGCTTCGGCGATCTTCCTTTGAACCTCGGCGGCGCCTGCCGGGCGACAGACGATGAGCATGCTCCCGGAACCAATGAGTCCGGCTGGGTCAAGCCCGATGAGGTCGCACAACAGCCGTGTCTCCTTGTAGACAAAAATGCGGTCGGTGAACAAATGGATGCGCCGGCCTGCCGCTCGGCTGAGCTCTTCCAGCGCAGTCGAAAGCCCTCCTTCGGTGACGTCGTGCATTGCGACCACATGACCTGTCTGCGCTGCTATGCGGCCTTCGGTAATCACGCTGATGCCGGGATCGAACAAGAAGTTCCGGCATCTTTCCAACGTCTTTTCAGACACGCCGAGTGCCCGAAGCTCGGTCGGAAACTCACGGGCGAGAATGGCGGTTGCTTCAACGGCTACGCCCTTGGTAAGCAGAACCCGGTCCCCTGCCGACGCGTTCTCCTTTCGGAGCAGTCTGCCGCGAGTTACCGAGCCGGCCAGGCAGCCGCTTACAAGGGCCTGATTTACGACCGGCGTGATCTCGGTGTGTCCTCCGCAGAGTGCTATCCCTAGGGCGGCACAGGTCGCCTGGAGCTTGCGAATATGTTCAGCCGCCTGCTCGGCCGTCGAACCGAGTGGGAGCAAAATGCTGGCCAAAAACCAACGAGGGACAGCACCCATCGCGATCACATCGTTGGCGTTGACTGTCACTGCGTAGTATGCCGCTTCTTGGGTGGCGAAGGTAATCGGGTCAGACTTTAGGATCAGGACATTCTCGGAAGGAGGAAAAAGAACCGCCGCCGCGTCCTGACCGACGTTGGGTCCAACCAAAACCGTGCTGTCACCGGGGCGGATGTCGCTGATCAATGCCTCGAGCTGATCATTGGGCAACTTTCCGGCAGGTAATGGGAAGAACCTGCGCACTAATCCCTCAAGCTCGGCAAGATCGGAGAGTAGAAAGTCAGGCTGGCAGTGTTCGTTTTCGCTGGAATCGCCGTTAGTGAGCAGAGCCGTCACGGCGCCGGCGCGCTCGCCAGCCTGGATGTCATAGCGGAAGTCGCCAACCACGAGGACTTCTTCGACCGGAACCCCCATTTCCCGGGCAGCCGCAATGATACCCTCGGGTTCGGGCTTTGGCAGGAAGGCATCGTCCCGGCTGAGAATCACGGAAAAGTCCTCCGGCCGTACAGTCCGAAAATTCTGGAGCGAGCGCATCACCATGGAGGATCGGTTGCGCGTAATGATCCCGAACGGGATGCGGCGCGATTTCAGGAAGTGGATTATCTCTTCCGCACCCCGATTCGGGACCGCCTCGAGCGCCGCCGTCATCTCAAAGCCTTCCAGAATCGAGGTGGCCTCTTTGCGCGGCCCTTCCGGCAGGCGGGAGATGTACTCCAGGATTGTTTCATCATCGGGACACTTGAGAGCTGCCCGGATTTTGGGGAAGTCCAAGTGGCCGGGTTTGGTCAAAGTCCCGTCAAAATCGAACAGGATAGCGCTCAGCTTGTTCAGTGACTTTGGTGCTTGACGAGCCATGAGCTGCAATCGTAGCACAGGCACAGCGAGCTGGAAGGGCTCGTCTGAATTCGCGACCGTTCGGCCACCGGACTACTGCAGTGTCGTCTTCCAGCGATCGTATGCTTCCTGAGCCATCGCCTCGAGGTCCCGTTTCACAAGGTTCAGGCCGAACACGCAGGACTCGAACGATTCTGAGAGTTTCCTGAACAGCGGAGCCTCGTCCCGGTACTCGAACTGATCAAATGAAGACACAATCCGGTAGGATTCTTTGCCCGCCCTCAGATAATCGATATAAGCGTCCAGCCTCACTCTCCGACGACGGGACAAAGAAGCGACATACTCAGGAAACAGGCCGGTGAGAAACAAGGTGTAGTCCCCGATGTGCTTGCGCACTTCACGCTCTCGATCAAACGAGGCGGCTTCCAGTCGGGGGTCCGACTCAATCAGCATCTCTCCCACGTCTTCCAACCTCTGGCCGGCGGCGTTGCGAATCCGGTAAAGGTTGTCGACGTGAGTGAAATCAGTGAGTAGATCGGCGACGTACTCCATGATGCGCGGTTCCAAAACCCCGGCATCGCGTATAAAGCGCCTTGCCACCAGTTCACCGAAAAGTCTGGCTAGCGGGTGATCAGGGCTAATCCGCATTTCCGTCTCTTTTCCTCCGTCTCTTTTCCTCCACCTATATTTTACCAAGGTGCCCGGGAGCGATGCGGCAAGGGCTCCGGGGGTCCTGTTGGAGTCTTTCGCCTTTCTCGACAGCCAGTATGACTAAAGTCATCGCTCCCTCGGTTTCGAAAGTCTAGGCTGGAAACAACAACCGAACAGAATTGGAGAATTTAGCTGCAAAGGAGACTTGCATGAATATCGATCGAAACACGACCGTCGGGGAACTGGCCGCAAGCGTGAACGGTGCCGTCCTGCTTTTCGAAAGACTTCAGATTGACTACTGCTGTGGTGGAAAGCGTCCGCTGGAAGAGGTCTGCCGGGAGAAAAATCTCGGGGTGGACGAAGTGGTCGCCGCTCTCCAGACAATCAACGATGTTCAGCCCGCCGGAGGGGATAGGGACTGGACCGCCGCTTCATTGTCGGAACTTGCGCAACACATCGTCACTCGCCACCATGCCTTTGTCAGGCGCGAGATCCCAAGGATTACCGCGCTACTGACAAAAATCTGCGAGGTTCACGGAGAAAGACGTCCGGAGTTTCTCAAGGTGCGTGAGCATTGGGACGAGCTGACTGCGGAACTGGATCATCACTTGACGAAAGAGGAGAGAATCCTCTTCCCGTATATCGAGCAGCTCGAGAACGCGAGCCGTGGTTCAGGGGAACAGGTACCGGCGCCCTTCGGCTCGGTTCGCTATCCGATTCAGATGATGATGAACGAGCATGATTCAGCGGGTCACCTTCTGGCGACGATGCAAGGACTACTGACGGACCGGTCGGGCTGCAATACATGCCTTGAGTTCTTCCGATCTCTGGACGGCTTCGAAAAAGACCTGCATCAGCATATCCATCTGGAGAACAACATCCTGTTTCCTCGAGCGGAACGGCTCGAAACCGCGGTCGGGCCTGGGCAATTTGCCTGAATTGCGGTTTTCAGCCGAGCCGATTTACTGCTTTGCATCGCCGGGCAGCGGCGTTGGTCGCTCCCGGCGCACAGCATCAAAACTGGCGACGGGTCGAACCTGCGGGCGTCATGCTCAGACGGGCAGCGAGCCCGGAAGTTCGTAGTCCCGGCTTTAGCCGGGCAGTTAACCCGTCGGCCAATTGTCGCCAGATGACCGATTTAAGGCCCACCTGAAAGCGGCACTAAGCCGGCTGCAGCCTTACGGACAGTCCCTTGCTCTGGTCCCTGCTCCGGTCGTCTTCTCGTGAACGTTTCCGACTGCCTGACACTCCCCTTCAGCTCCACCATAGCCCCGTTCCGCGGCGAGCCCAGGCGCGGCGTCCACCATGGGCGGGTGTCGGGACGACCTCGTCCTGCCAATTTCTCGCACTATTGAACCCTGTCCGCCCCCGTCACGTATTGGTAAGGAGAGAGGATTGTCTCGATGAACAGAATCCGGATTGTAATGTTGTTGGTAGTCGGAGCTCTTCTTGCTGGAATCGGTTTCGCAGGTCCCGCATGGGTACAATCAAGTCAGCCGTCAGCTCGGACACTTCTGGCTGTCTTCGCCCATCCCGACGACGAGACGATTGCGGGCCCGTTGCTGGCGAGATACGGTCGGGACACTGGCACGCGCCTCGTGCTCGTCATCGTGACGAACGGCGACAAGGGCGTGACGCCGTTCGCAAAGATTCCGGCGGGTCCCGAGCTTGCGGCGGCGCGCGCGAAGGAGGCGAAGTGTGCCTGCCGGGCGCTCGGCGCTGAGCCGCCGGTTCTCCTGGAGTTCCCCGACGGCGGCATCGACTCGCCGGTCGTGCTGGCGAAGGTGGCAGATCGGCTGCGAGAGGTGATCGCGCGCGAGAAGCCGGATGCGATCGTGACGTGGGGACCTGACGGCGGCTACGGTCATCAGGATCACCGCCTGGTGAGCGCCGTCGTCACGCAGCTGGTGCAGGCCGGAGAGGCCACCGACCGCCTGTATTACGCTGGTCTGCCGAAGTCACGACTGGAGTCGCAGGAAGTGCAGACTTTGAAGTTCCCTGCGCCATTCGCGCCCGTCGTCGATGCCCGCCTGACGGTCAGGGTCCCGTACACCGCGGAAGATGTCGCGCGAGCGCGCGAGTCGCTGCGCTGCCACACGACGCAATTCTCGCCACAAGCGATGGATCTCCTCAGCACGCTGACCGACAAAATCCACGGCGGCCAGATGCATCTGCGCCACTGGGCCGACACGAAGCCGCGGTCGGATCTGTTCGAGGACTGAGTCGTGGGTCCAATCAGGGCTGCCCCAAAAGAGCGCGACCCGTTGCCGTTAACGAACGGATTTGGTATCGTCCTTGAGCGCCCCTCGGCTAGGATTTCCAAGGGCGTGAAACCAGTTGTTCCGGACGGGACACGCGGAGAAGCCAGCGTTGAATCGGGCTCGAGATCACTTCCTGAAACGGGCGGTCAGCGTGCTGCTGTTCACGCTTTCAGTCCCGGCGCTCGCCCAGGATTCCGGTCCTGTCAGACCGACGGTGACCATCCCCAAGGTCACCCAGGAGCCTACGCTCGAAGATTTCCTCGACATGCAACCCAGCCCTGAAATGGAAGGGCAGCTCTTGAAGTTAACCGATTTTAGGCAGCGGCTCCCTCGGGACGGGGAACCGGTGAGCCAGCACACCGAAGCCTACCTCGGCTATGATGATGCGCATTTCTATGCAGTCTTCCTGAACTTCGATGAGGAGCCAGAGCAGATCAGGGCGCGCATGACGCCGCGGGAAAATTTCCGCGGCGACGATAAAGTTGACCTGTTTCTGGATACTTTCCATGACGAGCGACGCGCCTATGTCTTTACCTGCAACGCGCTCGGCGTACAGATGGATGGGCGCTGGATTGAAAGTAATACCGGAGGCAACTTCGATTCGTCGTTTAACGCGCTCTGGCATTCGCGGGGGCAGATTACTGACCGGGGTTACGTGGTCTGGATGAAAATCCCCTTCAAAAGCCTCCGTTTTCCTGCAGTTGCAGAGCAGGAATGGGGAATTGTGCTTGTTCGTTGGATCCCGCGAAACAACGAATCATCCTTCTGGCCTCGCGCCACCTCCCGGATTGAAGGACGACTGAACCAGGGAGCAACTTTGCGCGGGATCAGGGACATTGCGCCTGGGCGAAGCACCCAGATTATTCCCTACGCGTTTGCTCGTTCTTTCCGGGCACTCGACACACGCGATCCTCAGCAGGCCACGTTCGTCGAGAAGAGCGCCGAACCTGACATCGGTCTAGACGCCAAATTCGTGATCGCCAATCGTTTTGCGCTCGACGCGACGGTGAATCCCGACTTCAGCCAGGTCGAGTCAGACCAGCCGCAAATCACGGTTAACCGTCGATTCGAGGTGTTCTTTCCTGAACGAAGACCATTTTTCCTGGAGAATGCCGACTTCTTTGAGACGCCGATTACGCTTTTCTTCAGTCGTCGCATTGCCGATCCGCAGTTCGGTCTGCGCCTGACCGGAAAGCAGGGCCCGTATGCCATCGGAGCGCTGTTGGCCGACGACCAGGCGCCCGGGAAGGCGGTTCTTCCGGACAGCCCGCTCAGCGGATCCCGCGCGGGATTCGGAGTTGTCCGCGTCAATCGCGACATACTCAAGGAATCAACGATAGGAGTCATTTACACCGACCGCGAGTACGAGGGAGGGTACAACCGGGTAGGTGGGGTGGACGGGCGTTTCAAACTGAACCCGAATTGGATCGCCATGTTTCAGGCGGCAACCAGCGAAACACAACTTCCTGACGGGACGAAGAAATCTGGCCCTGCTTATCTCGCATGGATTCGACGCGAGGGCCGACAATTCACTCACAGGTTGGAATACGCGGACTTCAGTCCCGGTTTTCACACCGATACCGGGTTCGTGAATCGGATCGACATTCGCAGCCTGCGCCAAGAAACGCAGTATCGCTTCAGGCCGGAGGGAGACCATCTCATCTCGTGGGGCCCTAAAGTGGATGTGGAGGCCGTCTGGGATCACCGCGGCACTCGGCTTGACTGGGAAGTTGAGGCCGGCATGGAATGGGAGTTCAATCGCCAGACCACCTTCGGATTCTCCTTGGAGCCTGGCCGGGAACGGCTTCGTCCCGAAGACTTCCGTACCCTTTCCGAGAGCCGGGACTATTCGCGCCGCGAGAATAGCTTTTATTTCAGTTCGCAGTACATCCCCGAGGTCAACTTACAGGCCTCTTATTCATTCGGCCGCGAAATCAACCTGGCCCCGATTGCCGGCGCCTTCCCTGAACTGGCCGGCGCCGCCAGCGCCGAATTGACCCTGACCCTCAGACCCAACCGTCACCTTCGAAATGACAACACTTACATCTTTTCCCGGTTGACCGACCTTGCCAGCGGCGCCAGCATCTTTAACAACCACATCTACCGCTCAAACTGGAACTGGCAATTTAATCGCGAACTGGCCTTGCGCGTCATTCTCCAGTACGACACCGTCCTGGCAAACCAAGCGTTGACAGCACTCGACACACGAAAGAATTTCAATGCCGACTTCCTCTTCACCTACCTGCTCAATCCCTGGACCGCGTTGTATGTGGGCTACAACAGCAATTTTCGGAATGTGGCCCTGGTACCGTTCCAAACTGGAAGAGGACTTGTGACCAGCGACGATTTCCTCCACGATTCGCGCCAGGTTTTCGTTAAGTTTTCTTACCTGTTTCAGTATTGAGGCGTCGTTTCAAACTCTGTCTCTTGCCTGGGCCACACCAGCCTTCTTGGCGCAGCTGGCGCAACAGAAGAAGGCGCCGTCGGCCTCGATCCCGTGACCGATGATTTTGCAGCCGCAATGGTCACAAATTGGTGCCAGCGCATGAATAGCGCATTCGAAGCTGTCAAAAATGTGCGACCTGCCGGCCGCTCTGACCTCGAAACTCTTGTCATATTCGTTCCCGCAGACTTCGCACGTAGCCATGACGTACTCCTTTCACTTCTTTTCAGTATGGGCGAAACTGCGAGCAAACAGCAGTCCCAACAGTCGATACGTGGCGGCTTGCAGGCGGAGTCAGATGGACCGCTTGGGGAGATGGACCGCTTGGGGACAGTCCCTTTGAGCAGAGCCCGGAGCTCGATCCGCGTAATCCGCGTTTTCCGTGATATCCGTGGGATTATACCCGCGGATAGCGCGGATAACGCGGATTACGCGGATAGCTGCAGGCTCTGAATCGGAGATGAGCTCAAAGCCTACGTATTCTTGCCCCTCCACACCCGGACGATTCTCATTCGCGTATACTCAACGCAATGGACGTGTTCCTGATTGATGGAACCTACGAGCTTTTCAGGCATTTTCATGCCGTGCCTGCTGGAAAGAATGCTGACGGACAAGAAGTCGCCGCCGTTCGGGCGGTGTTGAAGTCCGTGTTGTACCTGGTTGAGCACGGCGCAACCCACTTGGGTGTCGCCACCGATAAAGTCATCGAGTCGTTTCGAAACGACTTGTATGCTGGCTATAAGACCAGCGCAGGTGTGCCACCAGCCTTGCTCTCGCAGTTCCCCATACTGGAGGAAGGCCTCGAGGCAATGGGCGTCACGGTCTGGCCCATGGTTTACTACGAGGCGGACGATGCGCTGGCTTCCGCCGCGGCCCAGGCGGCCCGCGACCAACGCGTCAGTCACGTGGTTATTTGCTCGCCTGACAAGGACCTTTCCCAGTGCGTCGTTGGGACCAGGGTAGTCCAGTTTGACCGCCGACGCAGGATCTTGCGCGACGAAGCCGGGGTCGAAGCCAAGTTTGGAGTGAAACCGGAATCTATTCCGGACTACCTGGCTGTATTGGGCGATAGCGCTGACGGGTTTCCCGGCATTCCAGGCTGGGGCCAGAAAGCGGCCTCCAGTGTCCTATCCCGGTATCAGCACCTGGAGAATGTTCCTCGGGACTCGCGTGAATGGCACCGGGGTATCGGCAATGCCCGTCGCCTTGCCTCCTCGCTCTTTAGATCGTGGGACGCGGCCATGTTGTTTCGGACCCTGGCGACTTTGCGGCTCGATGTGCCCGTCTTCTCCTCGGTAGACGAACTTCGCTGGACGGGACCCGAGCCCCGCTTCGAGGAATTTTCCCGGGAGATTGGCGCTCCTGATCTGTTTAACCGCGCGCTCTCTGCCGCTGATGGCGCCGGCGTTCAGAGCCGGTAGCGCGCGACGCTTCGCGTTAATGCTCTTCCCGGCTTCCCGGGGCCGTCACTTTAAACGAAATCCTGGCAAGCTGCTCGGGCGCTTTCCCGATCTGTCGCAGAAAGGGAATCCAGCGCGGGTCGTGATACAGGTTGATGAAGAGCGGGTCTACCACTATTTCTGCAAAAGTCCCGCCGCTCCTGCGTTCCTTCTCGAGCAATTCGAACGCGCGGTCGGCCTCCTTGCGAAACGCGAGGACTCCGGCGATGTTATAAGCCCCGCCCTCTCCGTGCTTCGCGATCAACTCGGCGAGAGCAGCGTCGGATTCTGCCTTTCGTCCAAGTGCCTGGTACGCCATCGGCAGGCCGATCATGCGAAAAACCTCAACGGACTCCTGCTTGAACTCGGCGAGCGCCCCTTCCGCCTCGCCCTTGAGCAGCATCACAACTACCACTTGGTAGTGCGCGACTCCGTTGCCGGGGCTCAGGTTCAGCACCGTCCTGTAGGTTGCGATGGCCTCGTCGAGCCGGCCGGCGTTGAGTTGGCTGATACCGAGATTAAAAAGCGCGTTGACATTCAGCGGATCGCGGATGCTGATGGCTTCCCAGAGGGCAACCGCCTCGTCCTTCCGCCCCAGGAGGTTCAGCAGCGTGGCACTGTTGCCGAGTACACGCCCATTTGCCAGATCTTGGGCAAACGCGTGTTCCAGGTACCTCGCCGCGGCCGCGAAATCGCCTTCCCCGTACATTGCGACAAAGGCAAGTCCGGCGTACGCCGGGGCATAGTGCGGGTCGATGTCGAGTGCACGCGCATTGGCCTGGCGGGCGCGGGCGATCCCCTCTTGAAAAGGTATCATGCCGGAAACGGCCCTGTTAGCGAAGTTAGCGGCCACCCCTCCCCACGCTGGGGCGTAATTGGGATCGATTTTCAGCACCCGATCGAGCAACGCGTCGGACTCATCAAATCCTTCTTTGGTGTTCTTGCGTCCCAGTTGGTGCGGCAGGCCGGGCTTCATTTGCGTTACGGGCCGAGGCGTGTCTCGCAGAATGGACACCACTACGTCGCTGTTGGTGGCGCCGCTAAACGGCCGCCGTCCCGTTGCGATCTCATACAGAAGCACCCCGAACGAGAAGATATCGCTCCGGTGATCGACGCTGTGTCCCCGGAGCTGCTCAGGGGACATGTATGGAACCGTCCCCATGACAGCGTTTCCGGTGGTGATCGACGCATCCTGCGTGAGCGACTGGTCGGTTGCGGGGTTCTGGACAAGCTTGGCCAGACCGAAGTCGAGCACTTTCACCCGACCGTCCCGGGTCAGCATCACGTTGGACGGTTTGAGATCGCGATGGACGATGCCCTTCTCCTCTGCGGCAACTAAAGCGTCTGCGATCGCGATCCCGATATCAAGGACCTGGGACAGCGGAAGCCCGCCGGCCGTCAGCGCCTGGTCCAGGCTTTGGCCTTCGACCAGTTCCATCGTGAGAAAGCGCACGCCAGCCTCTTCCTCTACCGAGTAGAGGGT
>Ga0116190_1003606_pt1 | contig 11297 bp, 13 predicted proteins | sample AD_JPNTR4_MetaG_FD_89808 | JGI IMG/M metagenome (GOLD analysis project Ga0116190, IMG submission 89808) | Active sludge microbial communities of municipal wastewater-treating anaerobic digesters from Japan - AD_JPNTR4_MetaG | ecosystem: Engineered > Bioreactor > Anaerobic > Digestate | place... | reverse complement strand
TGCCATATTTTCTACCTTATAAAAAGATTATAAATTTCCACGTTGAGCTAATAGTGTACTTAATATTGAATTGCTAAAAATAGCATAAAAACTATCAACGCTAATTCCATCAGTTGGTACTAATCTATATGCATCAGAACCATTATAATAATAATGATACACATCTCCTTGTGAAATAGAACTAACAAATACTGGTTCAATAGTCCAATTTAAGACATAATCTAACCATGTAATTGAACCAGCACCTCCACTTCCACTAAGACCTTGTATTCCTTGAATACCTTGTATACCAATATCACCTTGAATACCTTGTATACCAGTATTACCTTGTAACCCCATTAAACCTTGTATACCAGCACCAGTAATACCTTGAATACCTTGTGTACCAGTATTACCTTGTAACCCCATTAAACCTTGTATACCAGCACCAGTAATACCTTGAATACCTTGTATACCGAAATTACCTTGTAACCCCATTAAACCTTGTATACCAGCCCCAGTAATACCTTGTATACCAATATCACCTTGAATACCTTGTATACCAGTATTACCTTGTAACCCCATTAAACCTTGTATACCAGTATTACCTTGAATACCTTGTATACCAGTATTACCTTGTAACCCCATTAAACCTTGTATACCAATATCACCTTGTATACCAGCACCAGTAATACCTTGAATACCTTGTATACCGAAATTACCTTGTAACCCCATTAAACCTTGAATACCAGTACCAGTAATTCCCTGTATACCTTGCACACCAATAATACCTTGTATACCTTGAACGCCTGTACCAACCTGGTTAACTTCTTGTAATCCAGTAAGTGTACTAATTAAAGTGTTAACTTCAGTTTTAGTATAAGTATCAATAATACCATAGGCAGCTAACGTATTAGGTTCTCCAAAATTTTGTATTATAGTTGCTCGACATCTCCAATACTGTTTAGATGCAATCCAAATATAAGTTTTGCTTCCTGATACAAATATTTGATTATCTATTGGATTAATTGGAAATTGTATTGCCATTATACTATCTCTCCGCTAATTTTTTTATTGATTCAATTAATAAACCAATAAGTGCTGTATATTGAATTGTTTTTATTCCTTCTTTATTTTCATGTACTAAAAATGGCAACACTTTTTCTAATTCTTGGGCTATTAACCCCATTGAATGATTTCCGGTTTTAATCCAATCAAACTCAACTCCTCTTAGTTTATTTATTATATCTAATGGAGAATCAATATTTATAATATTTTCCTTAAGATTAATATCTGAAGTTTCGTACATTGTTCCTTCAATAGTAGAATCTCCAGTAACTATTAAATTTCCATTTAATGTATATGTTCCTGTTGGACCTTCAGTTAATACTTGGGCATTAATTTCAATCCACTGTTGAGTTACTCCATTATCATAAAATATAAATAATGACCCTGCATCAGGGTCCCACCATAATTCACCAGAAGTTGGATTTATAGGTGTTTCTTCCGTTATATATTTAATTCTAGTAGCAAACCAATCAACTGAATTCAATGAATTTTTATAATATAATATACCATCATTATAATTAATAGCTAATTCGCCATATTCTAAATCTTCAACAGTGGGAATTTTTCCAGAAACATTGGATTTTTTTAATAGTATACGATTGTATAAATCAGCCATAATAGTACTTTAATATACTCCACCATTAATAGTGAACCCATCAATAAGATTTAATAATGAACTTGATAATAAATCATGAGAAATAGAAATATTAGTTTCAGCAATTCCTAATAATTGTCCATTTACACTGTCAAATGAAACCGTACCATCATCTAAAACTTTTAGAAATATAGATGTATTATTTCTTCCGGTAAATGTTATAATAGGATCATCTACTTTTCCTTTATTTGGCGTTATTATTATATTTTTATTTAAATCTGTCATATTAACACCATTTAAAAATTAAAGGAGTATACTTAATAAGTACACTCCTTTAATGATTTAACTTAATTTAAATTTATACAACTTCTTGATATTCCGTAATAATCTTTTCAATATCATTACGTTCTGCAAATATAACGATATCAAAATCAAAATCACTAATATCAATGCCATCAGCAGCAACTACAATTTTAGTAATAGATTTACTAACAGTATATAATGGTTGGAATTTACCATTAGCAGTAAGATTAACAGTAATACTATTCTCGTTTACTAAACCAACCCAATAATCAGGAAGTTCAAATTCATTTGAACCCTTAACAGTAGCACGAATATAAACACCATTCTCTGGACCTTCCAAAGAACCATAACGGAGTTTATAACCAGGCTTAGTGGGGTGATTAATAACAAAAGATTTACTAGTAGCAGATAATACACCAGCAATACTAAGATCGCCAGTCATAGAATCTCCATCAACATTAACATAACGAGCATCTAAATCACTAACTGTACCAGTATCAAATCCGCCACTAAATGTACCAATAAATGTACCAGCTTCAAATGTCTGTGTTCCAACGGTCCATAAGTCACGAGTTTCATCCCAAAGTAAAGTAACACCATGACCATTAACATTGGCAGAACCACGATTTACTTCAATACCAGCATTAATAGTAGGAGCTGTTTGAGCATCTAAATTAGAATTAAGCAATAAAATATTATCAGCAACGGTAATAGTTTCACTATTTAAATAAGTAGTAGTACCAGTAACAGTTAAATTACCAGCAATAGTAACCGTAGTAGCAGTAATATCATCAGAATAAAGAGTGCCACCAATGTAAACATCATTCCATTGTTTTTGAGCAGACCCTAAATTATAAGTTGTATTAGAAGAAGGAATAATATTAGAATCAACTCCAGCAACTAATGTAACAGTATCAGTATCAGCATCTCCAAGATCAGTATTTCCTTTAACAATTAAATTACCAGTAACTTCAAGATTTTCAGCAAGAGAAACTGTAGTTCCGCCAACAATAGTACCATCAACATTTAAATTACCACCAATACTAACATCACCAGCAAAAGTAGAAGTACCAGTACCATTAACTGTTAATACCCCACCAATGATAGTGTCGCCATTCTCACGAACTTCAAATAATGGAGATAATTCAGAATCAACAATAGCAAATACATCATTGACATCAGAACCTAAAGCTTTAGTGGTCTTACTATTAATAGTAGTAACACCTTTAATTGTAACTATATCAGCAGCAGCATTATCACCTAAAGTAGTATTTCCTTTAACGATTAAGTTACCAGTAATCTCAAGATTTTCTCCTAAATCAACTTGAGCACCGCCAACAATAGTACCATCAACATTTAAATTACCGCCAATACTAACATCACCAGCAAAAGTAGAAGTACCAGTACCATTAACTCGTAATATTCCGCCAATAATAGTGTCTCCATTTTGCATAACAGAGAACAATTCGGCAGGAGTTTCTGTATTATTATCAACAATGCTAAATACTTTAGTAATATCAGCATTAATCATGTCAATAGCGCCATCAGATATTATTTTAATATCATTAGCATTTATTGTAGAAATATAACCTTCAGCAAATCGATGGGTTGGATCACCAAGATCATATACATGATCGGCAATAGGAATAATATCACCAGCAACAGAAGTAATACCTCCAGTACCATCGCCAAGAGTACTAGTTTCAGCAACTACATTTTTAACATAAATAGCATTCCATCTTTTACTAGACGACCCAATATCAAGGGTATCTGTAGAAGAAGGAATAATATTTGTATCAATACTACCAATTAAACTAATAGTATCAGTAGAAGCATTACCAAGATCAGTATCTCCTTCAACAACTAAATTGCCAGTTAATTTAAGATCAGAGCCAGACATTAAAGCTGTAACAGTAGCAGTAGCTTCAACTGTCAAACTACCGCCAATGCTAACATCACCAGCAAAAGTAGAAGTGCCAATACCATTAACAGTTAACACACCACCGATAACTGTATCACCATTCTCACGAACTTCAAATAATGGGGTAGAAGCCGAATCTGTAATAACAAATGCATTACTAGTATCTGATCCTAATGCTTTAGTGGTCTTACTAAGAATAGTAGTAACACCTTTAATTGTGACTATATCAACAGTAGCATCATCACCTAAATTAGTATTCCCTTTAACAATTAAATTACCAGTAATCTCAAGATTTTCTCCTAAATTAACTTGAGCACCACCAACAATAGAACCATCAACATTTAAATTGCCACCAATACTAACATCACCTACAAAAGTAGAAGTTCCAGTACCATTAACTGTTAAAATACCAGCAATAACAGTATCTCCATTTTGCATAACTTCAAATAGTGGAGAATCCATAGAATCTTTAATAGAAAATACATTAATACTATTGGAACCGTTATCTTTAGCAATTGCACTCTTAATAGAAGTTGCAGTAGAACTAGATTCATGAACAAACTGCAATCCACCATTAGAGTTCACATTTAATATTGTTGAGATATTATTACTACCGGTAAATACAATATTTGGCAAATTAATAGCATTACCGTTATTAGGAGTAATAATAATGTTTTTATTTAAATCTGACATATCTATAAACTTCTTCAAAAAATTATTTAAACTATTTAATTTTAAAATTCAACAATCAATGGATCAACATCTTGACGAATTGCAGTAAATGTCCAAAAAAATAATAAATGATTATCAGAACTAAAAGTTTTCACTTCAAAATAATTTTCTTTTACATTTATTTCATTAATAAATAAAACTTTATCATGACAATAATTAGTTAATTGTATATTAACATGTTCTATTGATACTAATGAAGAAATATAATAAGGAAGATTTACTCTACAATTACCATTCATTACTACATTTTTACCAGTTAATCTAATTCCATGATATGGAGATTCTAATGATCCATATCTCAAAAAATTATAATTAGATTCTTTTACCGGATGAGGAATAATAAATGATTTAGTAGTAGATGCAAATGAACCATTTACATGTAGACTATGTTGAGGATTATTTGTATTTATTCCTATATTATTAGAATTCTCTGCAACATATAATAAATCATCTATTACATATAATGAATTTGAATTTATTTTATTAGATGATAGTTCTCTAGTATTTAGAGTATCTACATCTGTCAAAACTTTAATAATTGCCAATATAGTAATCCTTATTTAAACGGCGGAATTTAATATAGGCTCTTTAAAAATTTATTAAAAGTAGTAGCAATAAGTCCAATATTATCATTTTCACAATTCCAATAATAAACTTCATTATTAAGAAATTGTAATAAAATTAAATTATTGTATATATCAATTGCAATTGGAATTAAATTATTTGAAAATAAATTTTGATAATTTTGGATAAAATGAAATAAACTCACATTCTCACGAGTAGATATAGATAAAAAATAAGAAATTGTACTACATTCTTTTTCATTTCCAATTAAATAATCAAAATTAACTAACATTGGATATCCACCATTGTATCTTAGTAAAAATTGTTTATATTCAATTGGTAATTTAATTTTTAATCCATTTTCAAAATTATATATATGAGTTATTCGGATATGTGGTTCAGCACCTAAAAATATAACATCTGATCCCGGCAATTGTCTTAACTTATTAACTAAAGATTGAAGTAAATAGGGAGCCATTTAAATAATTTCGGAATTTGAATACACATTAAGTAACTGCTTATAAATATCAGAGGTTTTATCATAATTACCAAAAATAGTTATATCGTCAGTATTTATTTGATTAAATTGTTCATCTTCAAAAGATAAATTAATTTTACAATCAGTTTCAATATTTTCGAAACTAATAATTTTAATAAAAACGATTGATAATTGAATAGTACTTCTTGGTATTTGAAAATTACAATTCCATTTTAACATTTAATTCACCGTTTTAGCTACAAATGCTATAGCACCATTATATGTTGCTGCATTCTGGTTATTACCATATTGTAAAATTTTCCATTTAGTAGTAGCACCAACACTAATTAAATCTCCATATTCTACACTATTAGTAGCAATAATTTCAGTAATTCCAAAGTCAGCAGGAATAAAATAAGGACACGGAACCATCAAATGACTAATAGGTATTCCAGTAATAACCGGATTAAATTCAACACCATAATGAATTAAATCCATATCTGTTCTTTGATAAATAACTGGGTTTGCAACATTATAAGCACCTACCAAATTACGTTTACCATATAAACTTTCATAATAAGCACTTAAATAACCACCATTAGCATATGTACCTTGAACTCCAACATATGCCCATTCAGCTTGTCGTTTTCCAGCAGTTGCTAAACTTGTTTGAATAGCTAATGCACCTTCTGTTGTATTAGATGCTTGTAATTTATTTATTTGATAAACTGCACCAGTAAAACAATTATCTAAACTCCAAGGTTGAGTAGCACTATTATATTTAGATAATACAAATGGCCACCTAAATAATTTTCCATATTTTGTAGTTTCAGAAAATTGAAAAACTACAAAATCAGTATCAATCCCAGATTGATAAGTTGTTAATGTTAATGGAATAGCATTAGAAGATGCAACTGTTTGAGAAAAACATTGTTGAGTAATAGAAAATACAGTATTTACAGAATAATAATCTAAACCAGCAACTCCATTAAATACATTTGTATTAGATTGAAAACCTGCCCCTGCTCTCATATATAAAATAGGATAAACTGTTGGATTAGCTGGAGTATAAAAACTATAAAAAGTTTGTCCTAATTTTTTAGTTTTATCATTATTTATACAACAAACTCCCCAAGTATAAGGAGATGTTGTGTCTTTATCATACCAAGTACTAGTAGTTCCTTGAGATCCTGATACTGTAGATACTGTAACTGTGATATTATCTGTTGGTGTTGTTCCACCAATATCAGCTCCTGCAATTGTTATAGTATTAGTAGCTGCATAATTTTCTCCACCATTAACTAATGTAACAGTAGAAATAGCACCAGTATTTTGATGTCTATAAACATCAAATGTACAATATACTCCAGATCCTGAAGTTGCAGATTGTTTAACTAAATACCGCTTACCTTTTTCTGATAAAATAGTAGTACCAGCAGTATTTGTAAATGTTAAAATAGTACCAGTTTGAGCAGCAGCATGAAAACCAACATCTGATAACGCTGATTCAATAGCAATTAACAAATCATCAGAATTCCAAAATGCTGGTATATTATAAGTTCGAACAGTTACTGCCATTATAAACTCCTACGAAGCGCCGCAGAAATTTTCTTAATTTCTGCTAAAGATAATTCAGTATTATAAATTGTTATAAATCTTATAGGAAAATTAGCTCTATTTCCTTGAGAATTTATACTAAATAAACTTAAATTAGATCCAAAATTTAATAAATTAAATATTGTTAAATTTTGAGCAATTAAATTACCATCATGATAGATTTTAACATTATCTTCATTTGGATATTTTTTAAATACAATAACAAATATATCATTATACAATGGTGTATAAATATTAAATGTTTTTTGATCCCAATCTGAATCTTTAAATCTTACATTAATTGTATTATTATTAATATATGCAGAAATTGCTTGATCTACATAATCAAAATACAATTCTTCGGATAAAGATATTAAATCATGAGCATTAACATCAAATGTAGTTACTCCAGTTGAAGTCATTGTATAATCATGAGCTACTATAGATAATGCTTGAATTTCATGATCATTAGTATCAAATGTAGTTACTCCAGTTGAAGTCATTGTATAATCATGAGCTACTATAGATAATGCTTGAATTTCATGATCATTAGTATCAAATGTAGTTACTCCAGTTGGAGTCATTGTATAATCATGAGCTACTGTAGATAATGCTTGAATTTCATGATCATTAGTATCAAATGTGGTTATTCCAGAGCAATTATAATAACTAATATTATCACCATATAAACTAAATAATGCTCCTTTACTCAAAGTATCTGTTTTTGCTGAAATGACAACAGATATTGCATTAAAAGTATTTAAATTTCCAACATTTATATTTGATGAAGTATTAGAACTTATAACAAACCCATCATTAACAGTTGTCCCAATAGGGATAACTGCATTATTAATCATAGAACTCAAATGTATAGGATCGTATGATTTGACATTAGCGGAATCAAATCGTATTATTGAATTATTAGTGGGAATATTGGGACCAGAATGGCAACTCATAATCCATACCTCCCTTTCAAAGCATTAAAATTCTGCTGAAGCTCAGATACAGATAATGCTCTATTATAAGCTTGAACTAAACTCATATCCCCTTGCCAATATCCAGCATATCCAGATCCAATAGTAATATCAGCAGAAGTAGTAGTTAAGACACCATATCCATGAGTACTTGTATTTCCAGGAACTGTATTTAAATACCAATAATAATTTGTAGTATTTCTAACGGTACACAATATATTCCAAACAGATCTTAGTGTAGTTGGACTAACAGGACCAATATAAGGTGAATTATTAGAACCAGCATCCCCAAAAAAATAAGTCATCATATTTCCATTTTCATGAGTCCAAGTACCATATCCACCATACGCCTGATTCCAAGGATTCTTACGTCCAGAAGTATAGGTATGTCTTAAAATCATTATCAATGTTTGTTCAGATGAAAAATCTAAAGAACTATTATTAGTAATAGTTCCATACATCGAAGATCCATTAAATGTAAAATAATTAGTATTGAACGTGGGCAATACTCCCCAATTACAATGATTTCCTTTTCCACTTAAATCATACCAAACATTACCTGAACCAGGATAAGATTTTGGATTAACAGCATCTAGGTATATAACTAAATTATTAGTTATTATTTTAGGAGAATGAAATAAACTCATACATCATATCTCCCTTTAGTCGCATTAAAATTTTGTCGGATTTCTGAACCAGATAAAACCCGATTATAAATCTTAATAATTCCTATTTTCCCATTAAATTGACTATATGGTTGGTATCCTGAATATTCGCCTATATTTAATGAACTACCACTTCCACTATTAGTAGGTGTTGGAGTTGTTCCTGTTGCAATATTACTCACTGCATTAATATAAATTAATGGAGCATCTGAAGAACCAGGAGTATGTGAAACCCCAAGTTGAACCCAAGTATTAAAAGGAACAGATACAGACGAATAATAATTTACCCAATCACTAGTCGAAGAAGACCAATACCAATATCTACCATCTCCAAATAATCCATATCTAGTAAACCGACTAATTATCATTCCTGTTCCAGATATTTTATAAATCCAGGCTAATAATGTTATATCTGCATTAATATTTAATGTCGCATTACCAGTAACACTTATCCAACTAGGTGAAGAAAATGAAAATCTACCACCATTATAATCTTCATAACTTGTATTATTAATTAATAATCCATTATTTCCATTTCCACTTAAATCATAACAATTAGTTCCAGATTTAGGATAAGATTTTGGATTAGCAGCATCCAAATAACATACTAATCCATTTGTAACTATCTTAGGATTATAATTAATTCCCATAAATTATACTCTTATAATCAATCGTGCGAAACATTCATACAAATCGTTCAACCTCTGTAATAGTTTCATAACTATTTTTAATTTTATTTTCAATTTTATCAAAATATTCTTTAGATTCAAATTCTAATGGAATCCCAGTATATTCAAAAATAACTTCATTATTAAATATATCTATAATAGTTTTATTCCAAGTGTTATTACTATTTTTAGTAATAACTAATTTTAAAGGTCTCATTGATATTCCTAAATATTAACAATTCTACGATATCTACGAATGGGTTCTTTTAAACCACCAATTAATGTAAAAACTTTAATAGTATTAGAATTATTAGTATATAATCCACGATGAACTGTCGAATTACCAGTAATAAAACTAATAGTACCAAATGCTTCTTCTATAGAAGTCATTAAACCAGGGACAGAATCAAAAATATCTTTTCCGCCTAATACAATAATACCAACTACTGTTGCCGTTTCTAAATCAAACTCATCTGCTAGTAAAGTTGTTTCAATATTACTTTTTAAAGCTTTAGATATAGATTCAGAATTAGAATAATCCTTTACAGTAATTGCTCCCATAACCATATGTCCAGATGAATTTATTATTGATTTATAATCTGCTTTATCAAATGATATTAGATCTGACTCTTTTGTAGATATAATATTAAAAGTATGGAATAATTGAACTATTGTATTATTTATAGTTGGATAAAATTGTGTAACTGTTAATCTGGGAAATAATTTTTTAACTCTGTCATTATCTATAATGATAAACGGCGAAATTTGTTTATCATTTGCCATTTCACTTAAAGACGTTAATATCTTTAAACTATTTTGTTTAACGGCAGGAGAACTAGCCTCATTATTAGTAGGAATAGTTGCAATTGCACCCACTCGTTGATCTGCATTTTCTAATCCAATTTGTCTTAAATACAATTTAGATAAATCAATAGTAGGAATAATAGTCCCTGATCCAGTTCCCCCACCAGTTCCCGCACAAATTATTATATGATCAACATCATTACCAAAAATTTTATTCATCATTAATAAAATGTCAGATTTTGCCTTTAAAAAAGCCGCAGAAGATATATCCATATCTTTACCTGCGCCATCAGTAGTACCAATTTTAATTTTAGTAGGAACTGTTAAATCAGCAAGATCATGATATGAAGTATTAATTACTATATTTTTCTTGTAACCTAAATCATAAAATGACTGTGCTAATCTTCCACCACATTGACCAAGACCAATAATTGCAAATTTTAAAGATCCACCTGATTCATCATTAACAGCTTCAATAACTTGTTCAACAGGCAAATTATCAATATCAGGAATGTCAAAATCAAAATCTAATTCTTTAGTTATATTATTTGATTTTTGAACTGTCTCAATTATATCTTCTAGTAAATCTGGCATAATAATAATCCATATGTTAAAATTAGTATAAAAATAAATTAATATAATTTTAATGTACAAATATATAATATTGGAGATGATTTTCCATTCATCATTGGAACAATTGTAAGCAATCCAACAATTAATTCTTCTTGGACGTTTATTTTAATAACATCCGTCCATATTTTATTAGCTTGTATAACACTTAACATTTCATCATATGTATTAATTAATTTTAAATTTTTAACAGAAGAATTTAATGCTTCTGTTAAATCCTTAAATTTAAATAATGAAATAAATTGATTATTACAATATAAAATATCTCCAACTTCATTCACAATAAATATACTATCAGTGCATGTATTTAATATATTTAC
>Ga0116190_1003603_pt1 | contig 11306 bp, 8 predicted proteins | sample AD_JPNTR4_MetaG_FD_89808 | JGI IMG/M metagenome (GOLD analysis project Ga0116190, IMG submission 89808) | Active sludge microbial communities of municipal wastewater-treating anaerobic digesters from Japan - AD_JPNTR4_MetaG | ecosystem: Engineered > Bioreactor > Anaerobic > Digestate | place... | reverse complement strand
ATATCTATCCTCAATAAATTCCTTTAAGATTCGCAATGGATTGAATCTTTTAACAAAAATCTGTTTGAATGTATTTATATACCCAAGGCGTTTCATATTTTCTTTATCTCTGATTGCTTTTGTAACTATCTCAAAACTTTCCTCTAAATTGTTTAGTTTTATTCTTATAAAACATCTGGGATCAATAAACTTCTCAAGGTTTGGGCATCCGTCATAGAATGTCACAGAATCACATAAGATACCACCAAAAGCCTTTTCTGTAAAATAATTTTCTTCATAGCAATTTTCAGCATCAAAATTATAATCAGAATTTAATAAAGCTTCTTCCTTACTCTCACACATACCCTTATAATTTGAAAGGTTAGTTAACAATGAAGTGCTCTCTTTATCCTTAAATTCAGGTAACATTCTTCCATAAATTGCGCAATGATCAAGTTTATTTAAATAAGATAAAAATTGAATTCTCTTCAGATAATTCAATCCCTCTATATCACATAATTTATTTGAAACGATAGCTGTAATTTTATCATAACCTTTATTTGATAAATCAAGATATCGATTCTTTATCGTTGTATAGTTAGAATCAAATCCATACCAATGAAAATCCAGAGTATGATATTTTTCAATGGAAAATAATTTATAGCAATTAACTCCCTCTATAGGGTCAATAAATTCTTTCGGAAAAGCAAGTTCTCTATACCAACGTGGTTCCGATTGGATTATAATTCCTTTCTTTTTAGCTAGATCTTCCTCTAAATTTATAAATCCATAATTAGTTACTATAAAATCATAATCTTCGGTATCTTTAACTAATTTTAAATTTTTAAATTGAAAATTATTTTCGGAAGAGTACTTATTTATGATTTGTAATGTAGTATTAGAATCAGAATAAATAGAGAAAAAAGCTATCTTGATGCTCGCTATATTTTTAGAAGTCTTAATGTTTGGTAAGTTATCACACCATTCCCATTTTTGAATATCTGATAATAATTCTTCCTTGTTTTTATTTATCACAGTATCAAATAATAATATCTTGTTCTTTTGACTTTGTTCAGCGTTTATTTTTTGGATTGTATCATCTCTTTTGTGATATAAATGATAAGCAGGATAATCCATACAATATATAACATGATCCAATTTGATCAAACGATTATATCTTTCATCATCTTCATAACCCCACCCCTCAAAATGTTCATTCTCCATTCCGCATTTAATAAATTCTTGCTTATTAAAAATAAAGCATCCACCTGATGCTCCGTATGTATGAAAGATATAATCATCAGATATCAAATTACTAAAATCAGGATTTTCTTTTCTATCAATTATGCTGAAAATCTTTTTGGTATACTTTCCTCTTATCATTCTTATTTGTCTATTGTAAGGAAAAGCAAAATTAATTTTACCAAATTCCAACAATTCATATGCTTTAATTATATCTCTATGATCAATAAGAACATCGACATCATAAGAGCATACAAATTTTGTATTGCTTAACTTAATTAGTATATTCAGTATCTTAGTTTTCTGAAAGTAAGTTTTACTGGTTTTTACAAATATGTAATCACATCCAAAATATTTTCTTAGTTTGGGTCGTTGATCTATTTCACCAATAATAATTCTTACATTAAAATTATTTTTTAAATATTTAATAATGCATTTTAAATTCCGAACACGTTGAGGAACGTCAAGGCGGAATGGTATAACAATAGTTAAATTATGTAAATTATAACTTTCCATAATTTACTTTAGACTCCAATTCTCCCAAATTGTCGGAAAACAATAAGTTTGCACATGTGTATTTCTTAATTTATTCTGTATAGTAATCATTCTTTCTAAGTAATTTTCAACATTGGCGTGAAATTGTATTTGAATATTTCTTATATTATTTACATAATTATTTTCTAATATATATTCCATCAAATTATATTCTTCTCCTTCAATATTTACTTTCATCAGATCAATATGCTCAATTTTATATTCCATTATGTAATCAAAGAAATCAATTAACTTTGCCTTACCCACTGTTATAGGTTTGTCATTATTAAAAATTATGTTATCATAATGTATAGTTGTTTTATCATTATCAATATATAATAATGTTTCTTTAGTACAGTTAGACAATCCAAAATTGTTAATCTTGATTTTATAATTATCTGCAAATTTATTTTTTATATTTATATAAAATTGTTCGCACAATTCAAAAATATGTATCTCACATGAATACATTTGTGAAATTTTTTCTGTCCATTCACCTTTATATCCACCGAGATCAAAAACAATGGAGTGCTCGTTTAAATCATACGCAAACCTATAATTATTATCTCTATTGAACTTTTCCCATATATGGAACATCTCAGTTCGTTTGATGATCATTTGTATCAATTCCTTATTGGAGAAAATGATGCTTTATATATGAATCATCATTCAATTCTTGAATTAATTTCTCGGAGAATGTTTTTTTGAATATTTCACGTTTCTCCTCATACATCTTATCATTCAAGAACATTGTCACATTGACTGGTTCTAGGTCACTACATAACTCTCTTACTTTTTCTTTAGTTAGATATTTTTTAATATGATGTAACTTATCAGTATTGAATCTAATTGAGACAAAATCACAAATCTTTTTAAATTCATTATCATCCTTTAATAAATTTTCATAAGTTACAGTAAGCATATTACCCTTAAATTCTGTATGCCATTTTTTCAGATGTTTATCATACTCATGCAGGAAATAAGAAGCTGCATTGTATGAATCTAACTTATGACGATGATAATACATATAAGAGAAAACAACAGATAAAAAATCAATGCGCTCTAGATAGATAATATTACTTCCTTGAATTTGATTTATACGATATTCAATATTTTCTTTTCCATCAAGACATAATCCATGAGCCATCTGAACAAAATATTTATGATTTTTCTGTTTTTTTAGATACGCATATTCAGTTCTCAAAGGATGACCTGTATACAATTCCATCAATAGCGCCAAATAATGTCTTCCACATCTGGGATAGCTGATCAGATATATCTGTTTATATTTTTTTAGATTTTCCATCTTAACAATCTCACTTTCTAATTTCTTGGTGATTTTTATTCAGAGCAATTATTTTTTTAGTCAAACCAGAAAGATGAGTATATCCAGTTTCAGGATAACAATATGATGGGGATAATATCTTAGTGGGGCAATTCTCGATAAGATATTTATTCCAATGTGTTTCATCATGCCAAACCGCAATTATATTTTTCTTCAAATCTTTGTTTATATTTTCTGATAAAATTTTACACGCACGTAAATATGTGTCACGTTTCCCACCCTGAAATCCCCCAGCATAATACATCTTAACTGTTCTTTTATCCATTATAAATGCTGTAGAATTGAAATTTTTTTCTAAAGGAAATTCTTTTGGACTTTCATTATAAAATCCAGGATGTATAACAGCAACCAAATCTGATAATATCTCATGATCCTGTATATCATGAACAAATTTCATATCTACATCAGAATAAAATAAATAATCCATATTGCTAAAAATATTTTTATTCTTCCAAATAAAATTGTATCTCAATAAAGTCATAAATGGCCAGGGTTGATGTTCGATAAATATCGGACTCACGTCCTCATAAAAGAAATTATGTTTGTGATTTGTAAATAAATAAAATCTTACATTATGATTTGTAAGAAAAAAATTTTTTGCTGAATCATACAAAGGTTTGAAAAAATCTATATATTTGTTAGTGGCAATTAATATTAATCCGATATTAAGTTTTTTATTCGTACGCATAATATTTTTATCTCTTCGTATATAAATATATGTATTTAAGTCAAATGTATCAAACCGTTTGGTTAATTTCCACTGTCTCAAAAAAAATCTGTATTGATTTCTTATTCTTTTTTCTTCCTCTGCCATAACCACATTTAAGGTTTTGCACATACTATCATCATGCAATCGAATATAATGCAAAACTTCTGGGACGTTTTCAAGTTTATACCCCGCCATCAAACATCTTGCCCACAGATCATAATCTTGACACACCTTTAATTCACAGTTAAAGCCAGATAATGAGGAAAATACCTCCCTTTTCAAAACCATTGAGCTAACTATAAAATGATTCTTCAAATGAAAATTATGAAAGATATCATTATATTCATATGATATTCCAGGATTTCCACAAACATTATCTAGCGATTCCCTAAAATAGGATCCCAAACAACCACAACCATCTAAATCATTATTCTCTATATGCTTAATTATTTTTTCATACTTATTTTCACATGAAATATCATCACAATCATGAAATGCTATATATTGACTATTACTAAACTTCACTCCATTATTCCTAGCTGTTGATAATCCTTTATTGCAATCATGTTTTATTATTTTTATTTTTTCTGGATTTTTCTGTTCATAATCTCTTATAATATCATATGTATTATCTGTACTTCCATCATCAACAATTATAATGTGAAAATTCTCAAGAGTTTGTTTTAGAAGAGAATCCAACGCTTCGGATATATATTTTCCCCCATTGAGAACGGGAACAATGATATCTAGAAGAGATATTTTATCCATGATTTTATATTCTTATCCAATTTGATGGAATTAAATCCTTAGTTACATTCTTATTGGATTGAGAAAACCATTGTACGGGAGCAATAACAATCTTATTTGGATTTTGATTAATCCAAGCCGCCCACCATGAAAAAGTACTATTTGCAATAATATTATGCTTACATTTGCTCATCAGGAAAAATTCTTCCAAAAATAAACTTGAATCATTTTCTTTTGAGATATATTTCATATTTAAAGAATCATATCTCAAATTTTCTTTTGCCCATTTTATATCATCTGAAAAAACAAAGAATGTATAACTTTTTGTTTTTCCTTTCTCTAACAAATGCTTGATGGATTTATCATAATAATCCAGAGAACAAACTCCATGAAACTGTATATTCTTACTACACAAATAATCCCCCCTTCTTATATGGATTGACACTGAATCTGAATTTATTATTTCTTTCTCTAATTCATAATATGAATCATGTAATTTATTTTTTGGTGTAATTTCTTTTAACAGAAAATTTCTTATATCTTTGAAATATTTTTCAGATTGCCAATATCCTTTTAAAAAGGAATTATTCTTAATTAAATGTACTAGAGGATCATAATGAAAAAATTTCTCTTTGATTATTTTGAGATTATTAAGTGTTTTTATCTCTTTGAACTGTGTATTTAAATTATCTAAGCACAAATCACGTTTCGTATGAAAATTTTTTAAATTCTGTGTATATAAATACAGATCCGTTTTATTCTTTATGGATAATTTTCTCCCCAAACCATATTGGAACAACTGATTTCCCAATCCTCCACTCAATTGCACAACAATCATCTCACTAACGTTCCAGGATCTTCCTCATAAATCATAATGGTGATTAAATCATCTTTTTCCAATCCTCTCAGATTAAATCCCAGCAATTCAATTTGATTTAAAGGAGTTAATCGCCAATGATAATCTCTACGCAATTGCCCAAACTTACAATATACTTTCAATAACTCACAGTTCTCAATCGTCTCAGGAATAGGAATGAAAATTGACTTCTCAGTTGGAAGAATTGCATCATTATTAACCAATTCATAATCTTCTTGAGTAAATATATAAATAAAATTATCTTTATAAACCAAATCCTTTCTGATATAATTACTATCATCATTATCCATATAAGAAACCATGATTTCGTGGGGGGCCAGGATATTTGTTCCTTCAAACTCAGATTCCATAACATATTGAAATCCACTTCCAATATCAATATCAATTTTATGACATCTGATAGGAAATTTCTCAGCACAAATTATCAAGTGCGTGGGCAAAGCAGCTTCCCATTCTATGGAGATTGATAATCTGTGCTCACCAATATCGTCTCCTGTCCCCCCATACTTGTCTGATCCATCACTTATTCCACTCAATTTTATAAATGGTTCAATTGAAAATGGAAAAGTAAAATACAAATCTGATGGATCCTTACTTATTGTTTTTATCAATCTGTTTTCACATTTTGAATTATTCCAATCTAATTGATATGATTCACCTGTATATGGATTTTCATATGTATATGCCTTTAGTTCGTTTGGTAAAATGAAATATCCATTGACTGATTTTGGAATGATAACTCTTCCAATACCACCAAAGAACTGGAAAGCCAATAATCTGGTATCTAGCAATTCATATATGCTGGAACACCAAATTGTAACCTCAAAAGTTCCTTGATAACGATTTAAAACGGGAGAGATAACAACATTATCATCTTCATAAATCTTTGGTTCATACATATATGTTCCAATATCTTGCCTGAAATGAGGATATCCATGCAGAAATTTTCCTTCGTATTGCTCTGGTTCAAAATCATACCCAGGATCAAATACAATAAAAGGATATCTTGGATTCCAATTCTCACCAGCTTCTTTCTTTCTCTGGCGATAATGCTCTAAAGCTTTTTCATATGTACTAATAATTATATCATTGGTTCTCAAGAACCATTCAGTTCGGAAGAAATCTGCAATGGATCTAAAAAAAGAACCCATAACATTATGTATGAACACATTATGATAAGTTGTATACTCTCTCATTTTTTTTTCTCTTTAATTTTTCATGAATTTTGATGAATAATATCTCGAAGTACTCTTTCACCACGTCTGGTATAGAACTGAATACAAAGATTTCTGCTTACTGATTTATTGTATTTCGGACTATAGCACTTTCGTTGAAACATAAAGTATGAGAAATCATTTTTATAGCTTTCAATTTTAAATCCCAATGCCAAAAGATAATTTGATTCTGTACTATTATTGGTTTCATAGTTATCAGTAATCTGAAAATCCAATTTTTCACCAAAATATTGATAGATGTCTTGTTTAAATTTATTCTCAATCGAAATAAATTTACCTCTATAATCGCAATTCTCATTTTCTGTATAGTCCAAATTCAAACAGTTAGAAGCAAATTCACTTTTTCTCAAATCACGAAATACGATCATATAGACACCATTGTTATTCAAATACATTGGAGCCTCATTAATATGCAAACCCAACGCACTGGTTCGTTTGTGATATAAAATTGTAAAATTAATAGAAGTATAGTTACAGAAAACTGTATAAGTCGAAGCCCTGTTCAAACTCGGTTGAATCGGAAAACGAATAGCTTTTTTAGGAATGATAATCATTTTTCTTTGTCCTTTCTTTTTTTTGAATATTAATATTTATTATTATGATTTAATCATCATCAGCTGTGAAAAACTTTTCTTTAAGAACAAAGCGATCCAGATATTCACCAAGCTTATCTCTTTGTTCTTGATCAAATCTTCGAAATCCTTCATCATGGGTTATTGTGGCTAATCGTATATGGTTAAAAGAGGTTTTTGCTTCTTCTTCCAATGTGAGCATAACATCTTTCTTATTCAATTTTCTTTTTTTATAATCCATCATAATATTATCCATTGCTCTTTTCAGACGCCACATAAGTTCATGTAATCCAAAATGCTCTTCCAAGAAAGATACAATCTGATTATAGTTTTTAACTTCTTCCTTCATTCGCCTGAATACTTTGATATCATCAAAGTCTGTCAATAATTCTTCAGCTATCTCGAAAAACAATTTCAGGGCCTCTACCTTACTTTTTCCATAAATTAAATCTCCTTTACTTCTATCAGGTTTAAAATTTGTAGGTTTAGGCATCTTCAATTCAATAACATTTTCTTGATTGGTTTTACCGTTTTTCTCTCCTTTCCGTTGCAATTTTATATCTTCCGGAAGATTTTTATCTTCAATTTCATCGGCGACTTCTTGAATATCCATAATTGAATATCTGATTTCATTGGTGGTATTATATTTAACATACTTATCTTTTGGAATATCGAAATATTCAAATACGATGTTTATATTATCTGGTACTAAATCATAAACTTTGTCATAAATGGTGCAATATACCTGGAAGACCATATCGACAGTTTTGGTAAAGGATTCAATATCATATTCAAAGTTGATCTTACCATTGGTTAGCTTTTTATACTGAACAACCAATTCTTTTAACGCACCTGATTCCAAACAATTCTTATGTAGTTTCAATACATCAGACTGCAAGATCTCATATTTCTCTGGATTATCTTTTATATGATATGGTTTAATTAACATCTGAATGAAAGGTACATAAAATGTTTTCAAGTATTGAATATTCAGATAAAAATGACAAAGGAATGGATTACCATTAATATACTCATTCAATTCACGTTCTTTCTTAAATTGCTTTTTGTTCTTAATGATTGCTTTAATATATTCCCAGGAATGCAGATATGCGGATGTAGTATATAGCATACCGACTATCATATTATACAATTCAGGATATTTTTCTTTGGTAACCACAATATCCAATTTCGGATAATGGCTGTACCTGGGATGATATTTATCTTTACCATTCTGTTCAAAATATTGATAAACAAATCTCTTATAAATCACCATACTTATGTATTGAGAAAAATTAAAGTTCGGATCATTCTCAACATATTCAATTTGCTCATATGGAACCTTAGAGGTTTTCATAACTTCTGTAAATGGTTTAAACAAATCGTCTTGAGTATTTGGTTCCATGAAATCATAAGCAGTTCTGAGTTCAGAAATTCTGCTCAGGTCATTCTCCAAATAATTATCAATAAATAAATTACCTGTGATTCTCTTATTCTTATCAATATGTTTATCCAAATCAGGAATATCTCGATAAAAAACTTCTTCTGGATCAAATGGTTTTATTGGTGACTTAATTTTCTTATTCTTTTCAATAATCTCATTTATACCCTTTATCTCAATTATCGGAATTTTTTCTTCAACTGTATTTTCAAACGTTTCCTGAATAGAATTATTATCAACATTATTATTTTGTTCAACGGAAATATCAATTTCTTCATCTGAAATATCATTGTTTTCATTAGTTTGAGATACCTCTTCGGTAGTTTCTATCGGTTTTGTTTCAACAATATTATCACTTATTTGTTCTTCAATCATATCTGAATTGAATTCATCTTCAGATACTTCTTCAGAACATTCAAATTCAATTTGATCATCAATAACAGCGTTTGTATCATCTGAATTCAGATATGAATTCTCTGGTCTAAAAAAAGTACCATCGGAAAAAGATTTTGAGCTAATCATCATCTTTAAATCTTCAATCTGATTCAATATCAATTCAGTTAAGCTTTTCTGTAAGTTAGAAGTAATTTGACCAATACTATCAGTAATTATTGATGTGGATTTCACGGAAATTTCTTCGAATTTCGAGGTGAAATCTTGAGCAAGTTTCTTAAAATTATTCTCAATTCTGTTCTCATTACATATATTAATATAGTTGGAAGAAATAGACAGATAATTCTTTTTCATTTCCACAAATAAGTTATACATATTATCAATTTGAGCTGGAGTCAAATAAGCAAACAACTTAATTGCGGAACTATTGGTAGGATCAATTATTTCCACTCTGCATCTAGCGCCATCTGTTGTTTTGGTGAATTTAAAATTAATCTCAATCTTCTTTTTAGGTAAAGCTTTCACAATTTGAAAGATAAACCCTTGATCATAAATCTTATTAATACCATTGGATATCGCCGAATTATACTTGTTTATAAATTGCGAGATCTCGATAAATCCAAAATCAAAAGATATCTTTCCGGTAAATGTTCCTGGGCGTCTCAAAGTTAAAATCATTTTAGAACTATTATTATTCACGCCCCATTTATCACTTTCAGACATAGAATTATCCAATTGCAACATTATATAGTTCTTAGTAAGATTATCCTGAATTCCAAAAATATTCAGCTTAAAATTAGTCCATCTAGCTTCATCGGTATTCTGATTTCCATTCGTCATCATTTTCTTAATAACCTTCCTTTCTGTAAGGTGAATTTAAATTTTGATTTATCAAATGATGTTTTTTATTTATTATTCATTCCATCCAAAATTTCAAATATTCAAATTGAAACAACTTGCAATTGATGACTTTGAAAAAAGTGAGTCGTGTCTAGAACAAATTTTACAGAAAAACTGGAACAGTTAGAAGTTTTTGAAGTTAGAATTTATTCAGTGAAGTTAACAATATGTTCAATGTTCACAGTCAGGTTGATCGACTAAGTAAGGTCTTGGATTACACTAAGACCCTCTAGCTCTTTTAACCCCTATCCAAAAGGGGGTTAAAAGAGATACAGATCAATTTTAACAGGGTGGTTTAATAACAGTAAGATAACAAGACACAACTGAAAAACAGAAACAGATAAAGAATGTAATTCAGTTTAAGATAACATATGTATGACTATTGATATCATTTAATTTTAAATATCAGAGGTATCAAAGTAAAGATACCTTCAATTTATATAATCTGACAGTTTGCTCCGCACACAGAGCCTTTAAAAAAAATTAAAAATGGAATTTTAAAAATGATTCAAAAAGTGATAATTCAAAATTCGATAAAATTTTTAAAAAAAACATATCGAAAATAACTAAATTTTAGAAATGATAAAAATCTTTTACCTTCGACTGAAAGATGATTTTCAGAATAATCCAAAAAGAAAAATAGTAAGACAGATATCTTTCTTTAAGCTATATTCAAAGAGAACACCATGTATTAAATATATAAATAATATATCGGAGGCCAACATTTGATAAGCATGAATAATCCTATTGAGCAAAATAAAAATATTGGCCCCGTATAAATAATTTATTATCTTAATAATCAAAAAAATCAATTTATGATTTTTTAATTTATAAAAACGTTTATTGTTCCGCATTTATATAAGGCTACATTGTATTTTAAAAGATTACGCATCTTGATAAAAGAAAAACATCCAAAGAAAAAAAATTTATTTGATTGAATGAATAACACCAAAAGAGAAAAATGTTTTAATAGGTGCTTTTTTGAATGTAAAGTTATTTAAGAAAAAATATCTTTATAGAAATATTCAAAAAGAAAGATATTATTAAAATATAAATAGAGATATCGGATCCACGAACATATGATAAAATAAATAATCCTATTTACTTAAAAGGGATGTTCGTTCTCCGTAGTAATTTATTTAATATCAAATAAATCAAAAAAAAAAAAAAAAAAAAAAAAAAAAAATTTATTAAAATTTTTTTTTAAATATATAAATTTTCTGTAAAAAAAAAAATCCCTCTCCCTAAGTTCTTACCTCCCCTTTGTTTTTTTTTTTTTTTTTTTTTATTTTCCTAATTTTTAAATTTTTTTTTTTTTTTTTTTTTTTTTTTTTT
>Ga0116190_1003577_pt1 | contig 11363 bp, 5 predicted proteins | sample AD_JPNTR4_MetaG_FD_89808 | JGI IMG/M metagenome (GOLD analysis project Ga0116190, IMG submission 89808) | Active sludge microbial communities of municipal wastewater-treating anaerobic digesters from Japan - AD_JPNTR4_MetaG | ecosystem: Engineered > Bioreactor > Anaerobic > Digestate | place... | reverse complement strand
TACTTATTAAGTATAATCTGAAAATGATATACGCATGTTTTGAATTTTGTATTAAAAAATGTTGTATATTGGTTGCGTAAATAAGACGTTACCGCCAAGTGTAAAAAAGACAGACGACAGAACTAAACTGTAAGTAAACCATAGTGAAAGGACAGAAAAACGAAATATTGACAAGATCAAAGAGCATACAAACAAGCCGACCCAATGTTTTTTATTTTTTGCTCACCACACATTTTATAAAGCAATTGCCTACCCACATTGCACACATTGCCAAAGCCCCACGAGCCAACGCTACAGCCCAAGCTTTGCCAAAGAGTGCAATCTTGCCGACCCTTTTAGTATCTTTGACCATTTTAATTTAAATTGTATGTTTAGAGTAGTTTGGGACAAAGATATTAATGGAGTTTTGCTTACAACAAACGGAAACGGTGATGCCTTAAATGTTTCACCACGACCAGTTTTCCATGAAGAATTAACCTTGCTTGGTTTTGATAAAAAATTTAATTGGAGATATCAGGCATCAAATGACCCTTTACTATGGGCTTTAGATAGAAGATATTATTATAAAGGGGAATTAGTTGCTGAAGTGAAAGGCGGAAATATATTTGACGACCCGACAATCGAAATCACAAATGCAGGGAAAGATTTAAAACTAAAGCCAATCAACATTCAGAAGGTAGTTGAAAAAAATCAAAAATTACTTTTCTTACTTGAACAGGAAGCCATTGAATTTATTGAACAAACTTATCGCACTTATAGTCTCAAGAAAATAAGAAGCAAAGCAAAAGCAAATGAAGAAGTTGATTGGGCATTGCTTGCTGAAATGCATGAAAAGAATACAAAAATTAAACATGCTGTTGTTAAGCAAGACTGTGATAGTTTTGATATTATTCCACTTGATTTAGCCAAGGAAAATAACAAAACAGTTTACCTGAACACCAAGATTGACCAATTTATTGCCTCTTTTAGTGGCGGAAAGGATTCTCAGGTTACACTTGATCTTGTAAGCCGCGTTATACCACCTGATGATTTTATGGTGATTTATTCTGATACTGGAATGGAAATTCCTCCTTCAATTGAAATTTATCAACTAACAAAACGAATTTACACCAAACAGTATCCAGAACTGAAATTTCATTTATCAAAAAACCATCAAAATATTATTGATAATTGGAGCGAGTTTGGTGCACCAAGTCGTCTTAATAGATGGTGTTGCACTGTTGCAAAAACTGCCCCTCTTTACAAGTTATTAAAAGATATAAAAGGGAATGGGAAGCAACCTAACGTCCTCGTTTTTGAAGGTGTTAGAGCGGAAGAAAGTAACGCAAGAGAAAAATATGCACGAATTGGTAAAGGGGTAAAGCATAACAATGTAATAAATGCAAGACCAATTTTTGATTGGAGTGCTACTGAAATATATTTGTATCTTTTTAGTAGAAATCTGCCATTTAATGCTGGCTATAGAAATGGTTTATCAAGAGTTGGTTGTACAATATGTCCATTTTCTTCAGAGTGGTCCGAACATATAGTAAAAAAAATGTATCCAGAGAACATTGATAAATTCATTGATATAATATATAGTCAAACGGACACCATAGGGATTGAGAACAAAGAGAAGAAACTTAACTATATAAAAGAAGGTAACTGGAAAAAAAGGGCAGGTGGCAAATTAAATGATTCAAATACTTCAAGGATAGATTTTATTCAGTTTAAGCCTGAATTTAAGGTAATTCTCACTAATCCTAAAGAAAAAATCACTGAATGGTTAAAAGTTTTAGGCTATATAAATTTTAGTTACACAAATGATAGTATTTATGGAGAAATACTAATTGATAAAATACCTGTTATCTTAAATATTACTACCATCATAAATGATGAAAATATAAAACAAATTATTGTATTTAAAAATATAAGTGATAATCCAATATTACTTAGTAAAATTAAAAAAGTTTTATACAAAACAACTTATTGTACTCATTGTGAAGCATGCGAAATAGAATGTCCTACTGGAGCTCTTAAAGTGGAACCAAAAGTTACTATTGATTCCAATAAATGTATTCATTGTGGTAGGTGTTCTGAAATAAATGAAAAGGGCTGTTTATTGGCAAAATCAATAAATATCTCAGAAGGAAACATTAAAAACTCATCAAATATGAAATCATCTGGTATCGACAAGTATTCGACATTTGGTCTACGAGAAAAATGGCTTAGCCAGTATTTTCAGAATATTGAAAATTATTTTGAGACTGGGAATAACGATTTAGGAACAAAAATGATTCCCGCTTTAACACATTGGCTTCGAGATGCCGATTTACTAAATCGAACAGATAAAAACTCAAGCGAAACGGCAATCTTATTAAAAGAATTTTATCAGCATAAAACAAATTTCACTTGGGAAATTATTTGGATAAATCTTGCCTACAATTCAACAATTACCAATTGGTATGTTGGCAATGTTCAATATAATAGGTCATACTCAAAAAACGAACTATTAGCAATGCTTCAAAATGATTATCCAAATTATGGTGCAGGCACACTAAAAAATCCATTAGGCGCATTACTCAATACTTTTGATGAAAGCTCCTTGGGTAGTGTTTTAGAACTTAGTCAATTAAAGAAAAAAGGAAATGCTATTGATACAATTATTAAAAAACCTTATGAAAGTATTGATTCAATAACTGTAGCGTATTCGCTTTATCGTTACGCCAACAGCAAAAACCGCTACAATTTAACTGTTTCCGAATTTTACGCACCCGAACAAAAGCAAGGCATTTACAGGGAGTTTGGAGTATCAAAAGAACGATTCCAAAACATTTTGAGAACGTTGCAAGAAAATAAAAACGGAATTGTAAAAGTTGATTTGGTAATGGGGCTCGATAATATTTCATTACGTGAAGATTTAACCTATACCGAAGTGCTTAAACTTTTACTTGATAAATAATTGCATCATGAAATATTCAGAAATTATTGGATTACAGGAGTATTTTCACCCTGTATTTAATATTGAGAACGAAACGTTTAATTATTGGAAACAATTTATTCCAAACGACCAATTTTATGAGGTTTTACGGAAAACACTTTCTGCAATAGATACAAGTGAACCAAGTCTAAGAAAATCTATCTGGATTCAGGGAACTTTTGGCACAGGAAAAAGTCATGCCGCTTCTGTGATTAAGCATTTGCTGTATGATGATTATGCAGAGGTTGAAAATTATATAGATCAGAATATTGATGATTCAAGTTTAAAATCAAAATTAAAGAACTATCGAAGCAATAATAGATTAATGCCCATAGTATTAAAAGGATTGGGAAGCATTTCAGATAGCAGAACCTTTGCGTTGCAAATTGAGAAAGCTGTAAGAACTTCGCCAGGGTTCAAGGATTTAGGTATTGTAACAACCAGCGATTTCGACAGATTAATTGAAAAGGTAAATAGCCCTCTAATAGACTGGGATTCACTGATAAGAAAGCATGATGAACTTAGCATCTATGTAACAACCAAAACCGACATCTTAAAAAAACTGAATGCATCTGACATTGAATTTTTTCATGTAATTGAAGGCACTTTGAATAAAGAAGGTGTTCATTTTTCACATGCAGATATTACCAACTGGCTTGTTGAAGTCAATAATGAAGTTATAGCTCAAAAGAAAGCAGATGGCATAATTATCATTTGGGATGAGTTTACTTCAGTGATGGATTCTATTAATTCAGGAATAATTAATCAACTACAAAATATTGCCGAATTAAGTGAGAAGAACAACATCTTTTTGTATTTAATCAGCCATAGAACACCCCATCAACATACAATACCAAAAGAGGATTTAACACGAATGAATGACAGGTTTCATATTATACAATACCGTATGGAGCCTATTACCACCTATCATATTATTGCAGCAACCATCAAAAAAATAAATATTGATGAATGGCGCAGGCTGCAAGGTGAAATATTTGAGGGTTCAACACAATGGAACGATTTAATTAATTTACTGACCAATAATCATAGCGCATCGGCAAAATCCAAAATAAAAGACCTTTTTCCTATCCATCCATATTCTGCCTATTTATCAACCTTTATAGCCCGCAATTTAGGTTCGACCAATAGAAGTATATTTGGTTTCTTGTACGATAAGGAATATGGGTTCTTAAATTATTTAGACAAAGAGTTAAACGGAGAACGCCTACTTACAGCAGATTATTTATGGGATTTCTTTGTAAATGCTTTTGAAAATGATCAAGAAGCACGGTTTAATCAAGTGCTTGATAAGTATCGGCTGAATATTCAAAGGGTTCAGGAACATGGAGAACAGTGTACAAAGGTATTTAAAGGAATTTTGCTTCTGAACGTATTATTCAAAGTAATTGAAGTCACAGGCGAAGAAGGAAGTCCGGTTACTCCTTCAACCGAGAACATTACTTCACTTTTTACTGGTTCTGGTTTTGAGAAAGAAATATCTGAAATATTAAACTTTATAGACGAAAAAGGAATCGTTACAAAGACACCAGGGGGTGATTTCTTAATTGAGTTTTCATCTTTACCAATTAGAGAAATAGAACAAGCGAAAGAAAGCGTTAGAAATCAATTTAAAGATATAATCAATGTATTAAAGTATGCTCAAATCGATAAGGACTTAGAGAAGAGTATTTTTAAGGACAATATTTACAGAGAGTCTGAAATTGTATTGTTTTCAACCAACATTGAGAATGAGCATATTTTGCGGAATCGTTTAAACAAAGTCTTTGGAAAACCATTCAGTTTAAAATGTGCCGTTTTTATAGCAAACGGAGACTATGATCATTTAACAACCATTCCCAAAATTAAAGAATTAGCGCAAGATGAAGATTTTCAGGATATAATTTTTGTTATCGTTGAAGAACCATTCTCTGAAAGAAATTACGAAAAGTTTATTGATTATATTGCCAGAAAGCAGGTTAGCGACAATCATAGTTATGACGAACAGTCGGTTAAATATGAAAACTACGCAAAAGAACAAGTAAAAGAGTGGTTTTCGAGAATGAGAAACAGATACATGCAGATTATTTTCAGGGACAAGGATGAAAAGCATCTTTCAACTAAAATTGGAAGTGAAATTAACCGTTCTTATAGTCCAATAATCTTTTCAAAAGGTATAGATAATATTTCTCTACTATACAGGAATGCTAATGTCTGGAAGTTTCAAAATGCAATTAAATCTGCAGAGATTTTTATTTTTGCAGATAACCGCACAGAACTGGAAAAAAAAACATCAAGTGGTCCCACTTCATATCTTAAATTTTTAGTTAAAGATAAGGAGGAAGAATATATTGTTTTTGATAATCTAATGTTAAAGCCAGATGGCGACACGAATCACACGTTAAATATTATTCAAAGCGAGATAGACACAAAATTTTCCAAACTCAAACATAGATCGCTTTTCAATATTGGTGAAGAATTAAAATTCTTAACGGAAGCCCCATATGGACTTTATACCAATATGCCAAATATGGCGCTAATGGGTTTTGTCCTAAGAAAATATATTGGAGAACTTTATGTAGCTGATGTAGGAAGACCAATTGAGAAAGATGAAATGCGGGATTTGATCGGCGACATGTTTAGTTTTTGGCAAGACAACAAAAAACAAAATAAATTAAATGTGCGTTTTGGTTCGAAAGAAGAAAGAGAACTAAAAAATATATTACTTGATCTGTTTGATTTAAAAGACTTTAATAGTATTACTGACACACGTTGGGCAATAGTAAATTACGTAAAAACAATTGCAAAATACCCTATTTGGTCGTTGAAATATTATTCTGAAGGAAAGAACATTGCGATTGCTATTGATGAGTTATTAAAACTGATTTTTAATTCCACAAATGAAATAGATGTAAAGCTGATTTCCGGAGTTTTAGAAAAAATAAAGGAATATCGGTTTGAGTTAAAATTAGCACTTAAACCTGAAAATTTCAGTATCGGGTTCTTGTCATTCTTGCAAAGTGTGGATGAAGGCATTTCTATTACAGAAGCAAACTTTAGGGAGGTTGCAGATTATTTGTTTTCTAACATGCAGGAAGAGATAGGTTTATGGAAGGAAGACAATGTAAAGCTAAAAGTATATCAATGGCATACACATAAAAATCAACCTACATCAAATCCAACTCCACCAAATAATCCAGATACTCCTCAAAATCCGGATACTCCTACGCCCATTCCTACTCCAGAAAGAGAAAAAATCATTTACAAAGTCAGGAACTTCAATCATGGTGAACAAGAACTTAAAAATCGAATTGTGAAAATGGTAGAAGAAAATCCTAATTTTTCTCAATTGATAAGTTTGATTGATAAATATCTTAGTTAAACGCATTCATGAAATTGGTAGATAAAATAAAAGAATTTGAAAATCTCGAAGGATTGATTTCTGAAATCAATTCTGACAAGGTTACACGTGATATACTGTCAAGACGATACCCTGTCAGATTGATTTTTTTGCAAAAATTTGAAACTTTTAGATTGTTAATTGAAAGGTTATCTTCGATTGGAGTCAAAAACTATCATCTTGAAAAAGATTTACCTCATCCAGATGGGTGGATTACAAAGGATACATTAATCAATATAGTGAAAAACTTATCTGAGGATACGGCTGTTGTGCCTTTTTCCGAAATTGTAAGATTTTATTCTAAAGAGGATTTTATTAACTTCTTCAATCAGTTGCTGTTAATTGAAAATGATGAATTATCAAGACGGATTTATTTACCATTAATAGGAGTTGAAGAGAGATTTGAGAAAGAATTTTTTCAGGGTTTTACTAGAAAAGAAGAGTCAGCTCCCTACTGGAAAATATCAAGAGAGAAACCAAATTCAATAAAAGTATTTTTATCATCACAAACTTACTCGAAAAGGATTTCTAATTATGAAACCATTGCAAATACTGAAGAATGGCTAAAGTTTTGGAAGAAAAAAAGCCCCTGTGATGTCGTATGTCATTCGAAACCACTAAACTTATTCTACAAGAACACTTTACCTGACACTATTTTTACTATTGAACAGGTTGATAACCCGAAAAATTTAATTGAAAAAATCTTCAATATTGAAGTTCCGATTCCATTTGATAATCTTGATATATTGTTCTGGGAAAAATTTCTCAGCTTTTTAAACAAAGACTATTCAACATTTAAGGCTTTTGTGAAAAGCTATTTCAAGGTTACTTCATTAACAATTTTTACCTTACTGGAGCATTGGCTAAAGTCAAACGATTTATTTGAGAAATGGCTTTTAAAACACTTTGTATTAACTCAAAGTTGTTTAGAAAAAAAATACATTTTTAAAATTCTTGAGTCACTACCAGATTATTCTGATCACACACTACTTAAAAGTATCTACCAAAGAATATTTAGTCTGGAAATCAATGAGGAATTTATTAATGATCGATTAGAGTTAATTCAACAGTTTTCAAGGCTTAAACCAACTAATCTTTGTGATGAAACCCTTGTTGAATTAAATTCTAATATTCGGTCTATTGCCGATTATAGACGGGCGTTATTGCTCACCACTGGCATGTTCCAATTCGAGAAAGTCTATATTCTTGAATTATTCGCAAAAGGGAAAATTGATAATTTAGGTTTATTGTCCCAACGATTTCCTGAAATTTTATATTACAATTCAGAATGTTCATTTGACAATCTAAAAAATGAAAATGAATGGGTTTTAGAGTATTTAAGTGAGTATAAGAAATCAAAACTGAACGACTCTACAACCAACCGTTTGAATGAAATATTGCTTTTAAAGAATACCAATGACCAATCATTTTACAATTGGTATCATAGTTTTGAATCAATTCACAGCATTATCCATTCAAATAAAGTGGATAAAGTAATATGGATTGATGCCATAGGGATTGAATGGGTGTCTTTTATTGAGAATTATGTTATTAATCAAAAACATGATTTAAATGTAATAAAAAAAATCATTGGAGTTGCCAATCTGCCAACAAGTACAGATCAGAATAAATTTTTGGATACGAAATATGTACAGGACTTTGATTCTTTTATTCACTCAAATCTTTATTCTTATCCAGATATTATTATTAAGGAATTTACTGAAATCAAGCGAATTATTGACACGTACTTAATTCTTGATACAGAGCAAACAATTGCGATTGTTTCTGATCATGGACTAACCGCCTTGTCTAGATATGCAGCATCTAAGAAATATGGGAAAGATGATAGCCACGAGGGACGTTTTATTGAAGTTAAGGATAAGGAGCATATTCCTGATACTGATTACATAATTCATAAATCAGAGATTGACCAGAGAAATTATTTAATTGCATTAAAACACAATTCATTAGGGAAAAAACCAATTAGAGAAGTTCATGGAGGTGTAACTCCTGAAGAAGTGTTGGTCCCATTTATAGTAATTTCTAACAAGAAAGACAGTGCAAAAATAGATTATTCTATTATTATTGAGAAGACAGATATACCTAAAAAAGAACCTCTTATTTCAATTAAAATAACTCCAAAACCATCTACAGCAAATATTGAGATAAAGGGAAAAATAACGAAACTTAATTTTAATGAAACAACTCAAATGTGGGAAGTAAACCTTGATAGATCTTTTTCAGGCAAAATTCCAATTAAGGTAAAAACAGGAAAAAGTGAAAAAGTATTCACAATTAACATAATCTCAGGTATAATAGAGGAGGACTTATTTTGAGCACACTTGACGAAAAAATAAAACAAGCATTTCCTGATGAATCGGTTATTAAGATTCCTCAGAATTACAGCGTTTTTGCTGGTAAGAACCTGCCTTCATTCATTAAGGACTTCTTAATAAAACGCTATACTGACAACTATGGCAATTTAGATCGAAATGGTGTTTTAAAATTCTTGGAAGATCATATTCCCAGTAAGGATAACGACCTTAAGAATCGCTTGCGCACTCACAGGGAAGAAGTAACTGTATTAACAAGATTTATTGTTGAAACAGATTTGAAAAATGATAAATTGCTATTTTCTATTCCTGATTTGGGCATAAAATCAAGTGAAGGTCGAATACCTGATCATGTTGCAAAAAAAAATAAAGAATTAAAAGATGGTGAACTTTGGGGAGTTGTCACCTTAGTGTATCAACCACCTGCAGATAAAGAGAAGGGCTTTGTTGAACTCGTTAATTACAAGGCCTTCAAGCCCTATAAAGTAGATTTGGAATATTTCAGAGCAGCACGAAAAGAATTTAGTACAACTGAGTGGATAGACCTATTGATACGATCAATGGAATACAATCCAGATGGCTTTGAATCTTTGTCACAAAAACTGATGTTTCTGAGCAGAATTCTGATATTTATTGAACCTCGACTAAATATGATTGAATTAGCCCCAAAGGGGACGGGGAAATCTTACATTTTTGGTAACCTAAGTAAATATGGTTGGATGATAAGTGGCGGTAAAGTAACTAGGGCAAAGTTATTTTATGATATGACCAAAAAATCAATGGGTGCAATTACATTGTACGATTTTGTTACAATGGATGAAATTCAAACAATTACTTTTTCTGATTCAGCAGAAATTCAAGCAGCCCTTAAAAGTTACCTTGAATTTGGTTATACAACTGTTGCCAATGTTAAATTAGTATCTCAAGCTGGTTTGATTATAATGGGAAACATCTCTCTCTCAAAAGATAAAAAACCTATGCGATTAAAATACTTTTCAGAACTCCCTGAAACATTCAAAGAATCCGCACTTTTAGATCGTTTTCATGGTTTTATTGAAGGATGGAAACTACCACGAATTAGTGAAGATTTAAAAATTAATGGATGGACGCTAAATGTTGAGTATTTTTCAGAAATAATGCATGAACTTCGAGACAAACCTATTTACTCTGCAATTGTTAACGACCTATTGGAAGTTCCTGCAAAAGCCGACACCAGAGATACTACAGCAGTTAAAAGAATAGCTACTGCATATTTGAAACTGCTTTTCCCAAATGTAAATGACACTTCTGAGATCGACAAAGAAGACTTTAAAACCTATTGTTTAATTCCATCAATAGAAAAAAGACAAATAATTAGAAGACAAATTCACCTAATTGATGAGGAATTCTCTGATGAAATGCCAGATATTAAAATTGAAATGAATGAATAATAACCTGCCCGATTTGCAAGCACATTGCCAAAGCCCCACAAGCCAGCACTTTACCCAAAGCTTTGTCAAAGAGCTTGCAAAGCCAACGCACCAAGAGAAATTGTTTTTAAAAAAAATGCTGCCACTAAAAAAATAAAAAACGCTGACACACGAACCGATAGAAAAGAAAGAAAGTAAAATGATAAGGTCTAAAAAACTGAACAAGAACAATGGTTTACAAGACTGGAAGATAGAACACCAGGCGGTAACACGCGGTATAGTTAATTGCCTGTGCAGTGCATATTCGAGCGGTACAGCTCGTATCAAAAGTAGTTGTGACTTGATAGGAAAGTGCTTCGAAATCGGCAACTAACCATACCGCCAAACGTTAGGGGTAATCCAAAAAAAAGAAAAATTTCCTTTGACTAACGATGCTAACGACAAAAAATAAACTAATGAAAAATCAAAGACTTACGTGGTCGTTAGTCAAAATTTGAATATATAAATATAAATGAGTAAATGACAGTTATACCTAACACGTGAATTTTGACTTCAACAACATATTTGGTCGTTAATCATAATAAGTATTTCGAAATTCACTCATTTATTCAAATCAAAGTTAAACAGTTCGGATTGATCACAACATAGAATTTGAAGACATAATATGACTTTTTCAATTAATATAAGTTACATACAGTGGAGTCCAGATTCACTTAAAAAACGGGGCATAATCCGAAAAGCCAGAGGAGTAGGAAATTTAAAAAGAATAAATTATGACGTGGTTATGGGTAATTTTAATTGTTGCTGCAATTGGTGGAATTATTGGATACTTTAGTTCGGACAGCAAAGATGATAGAGGTGCTAATGCATTAGGTGGTGCTATTGCTGGTGCAACAGGTTGTGGATATCTAATTTTACAGATTTTTTTAGCTATTCTTGGAATTGGTGTGTTATTTTTAATTGGGAGTTGGTTATTCGGATAAAAACAAGTAAACTGTTGATACTAAATTCTGAATTAAATCTTCAATTAATACCTCGCAGCAGAGCTGTCGAGGTATTAATTGAAAAACTTTTTTCTTCCGAAGCAGAGCTTCGGGTGAATTAAACCTATAGAGATTAAAAGAACAGATTCAACATGGACTTTTTTCAAGCCTAAAGGTTTATTCTAGAATTGACAATCAATGGACTACCCCTAACACACGCCTATGTTCACAGGCTGGCTGACGTGCACTTAGCGGGTTTTGCGCCCGCATTCACTTTGTCGC
>Ga0116190_1003572_pt1 | contig 11379 bp, 7 predicted proteins | sample AD_JPNTR4_MetaG_FD_89808 | JGI IMG/M metagenome (GOLD analysis project Ga0116190, IMG submission 89808) | Active sludge microbial communities of municipal wastewater-treating anaerobic digesters from Japan - AD_JPNTR4_MetaG | ecosystem: Engineered > Bioreactor > Anaerobic > Digestate | place... | reverse complement strand
TAGCAAACAGCCTCTTTTCCTTTCAACATTCCCAATCGTCCCAAAACCAAAGGCGCAGCGCAAATTGCCGCCAACAAACCTCCTTTTTGGTAATGATGCGTCAAAAGAGTTTTAACTTTTTCGCTTTGGTCTAAATTTGAAGTACCCGGCATTCCTCCCGGAAGCACTAAACAATCGGCTGCCGAAAAATCAACATCATCTATCAGCGCATCTGCCTCAACCACAACGCCATGTGCACCGGCAACCTGTTTTGAACGTGTTATTGACACCGTTTGCACTTTAAAATCGGCACGCCTCAACACATCGACAGTTACCAAAGCTTCAGCTTCTTCAAATCCATCTGCAAGAAAAATAAAAACAGTTTTCATAATTACTCCTATTTCAAAATAAAACGATAAATAATTTCTCCCATAGCCACCGACTGTCCGGTTGTAAATTTCGCTTTTCGAGCAGCCTCTTTTGCTGCTTCACGCAACTCAAAGTCGCTAATTGTTGTCCCGTTAGCTATTTTTGTATCGGTAACATTACCATTGCCATCAACACGAATGGCAACTATCACACATCCTTCCTGTTGTCCTGTATAGTTTGGTGTCTGCAAATTACCCACTAAACTACGTCCTGCAAGCGACCAAGAATGACCACCGGAACTGCCTTTTCCTATTGGATTACCTGACATTGCATCACCAATTGTCGTACCCGCAGAAGTCGAATTGCTAAATGCTCCGGCAACCATTCTTTGCGTTGCTGCCTCTTTTTTTCGGCGTTCTTCTTCAGCTTGCTTGCGTTGTTTCTCTTTTTCTCGCTCAGTTTCTAAATTGACCGATTCTTCCTCTTGTGTCAGTAAGTTTTCTGCATCGGGCAAAATTTTCGGCATTTCGACAGCACTTTCGGCAACTGCGGGCTGTTCGCCAAAGCCTTCCAATTCGTCGCCAAAACTCACCATCAAGCCCTCCAAACGCTCTTCTTTGGATACGGACATACCGAACAGCAATAAAATAGCCAAAAGAAGCCCTGCAAAAATTGCAGTTCCAATAGATGCATATATGTTAGCCTTTTTGTTCATCAATCACTCCGTCGTTTTGTCGGGTATCTTTGTGGCAATGACCAATTTTAAACGATTTTCGATGGCAATGTCCAAAATGCGCACTATCTCTTTGTACGGAACATTTTCATCGGCATGCAGAGCTACATAAACAGCCGAGTCGGCGGCTTGTATATGTTTCAGATAAGGTTCAATCTCTTCAAATTCAACCTGTATAGGTTTTTCGCCATCGTCAGCAACAAAATAATGACCTTCGCCGTCGATGCCTACCTTTACGATATGTGCCTTAGTCGCAGTAGTCGTTTTGCTTTGCGGCAAATTTATCTTCAAATCGTTTGGCGACGACATTGTTGATGCAATCATAAAGAACAGCAACAACAAGAAGACAATATCCGTCATTGACGACATGCTGAATGAAGGACTTACTTTATTTCTTTTTTTGAGCATAATAATTCAAAATAATAAAACCAAATGCCAACATTTATTTCTTAACAGCAGCCGGTTCGTTCAGTAAATCAAGGAATTCCATATTTTTGATTTCCAAGTTACGCATTACTCTATCAATACGACCAACCAAATAGTTGTAAGCAAAATAGGCACAAATACCAACAATAAGACCTGCTACGGTCGTTACCATCGCCGTGTAGATGCCACCGGCAAGCGTACTCAAATCGACAGTATTACCACCCGCTTGTTCCATTTTGAAGAATGCCTCCACCATACCTACTACTGTACCAAGAAATCCGAGCATAGGTGCGCCTCCGGCAATAGTTGCCAAAAATCCGAGACCTTTCTCCAATTTGGCAATTTCAAAATTGCCAACGTTTTCAATGGCTACAAGCACATCACTCATAGGTCTGCCCAAACGACTAATTCCCTTTTCAATCATTCGCGCCGAAGGAGAACGAGTGTCTTTGCACAAGTTTAAAGCAGCATCCAATTTGCCATCATAAATATAGTCCTTAATGCGATTCATAAACGAAGCGTCTTCTTTCGAAGCTTTGCGGATAACCACCACGCGTTCGATAAAAATGTAAACCGCAATCAGCAATAACAAGACAATCGGAATCATAATGACACCGCCTTTTATCGCCATATCAAAAAAACTGAGAGAAACTTCCGTTTCTGCAACGGGAAGCGCAACCGGTACTGCAGCCGCAGTAGAATCGGCTAAGAACGCAACATTCTGTAAAACAATCATAATTTTATTTTTTTATAGTTTAAAATCTATTTCTGAATATACAACGACAAAGTTATAAGAAAATTTTATTTCAACATCATAAAAGTTGTTGTTTGTAACGTTTTATTGTCTCTTCCAATCCCAAATAAAGTGCATCGCAAATGAGTGCATGACCTATCGAAACCTCCTCCAAAAAAGGTATGCTTTGACGCAAAAAAGACAAGTTTCGCAAATTTAAATCATGTCCGGCATTCACGCCCAAGCCCAAAACACGCGCCTTTTGCGCCGCTTCAACGAAAGGTTTTACTGCCTCTTCAGGATTGATAACAAATTGTTTATCATAAGGTTCGGTGTATAGTTCAATTCTATCAGTGCCCGTTTTTGCAGCGGCTTCAATGTTTAAAATATCAGTACCAACAAAAATGGAAACTCTTACGCCCGTTTCGTGAAAACGAGCAACCAAATCGTATAGAAAAGCGGCGTTTTCTTTACAATCCCAGCCGGCATTTGAAGTTATAGCATCAGGAGCATCGGGTACTAAGGTTACTTGCGTAGGTTTAACCATTTGTACCATATTGACAAATTTTTCGGAAGGATAGCCTTCAATATTGAACTCTGTCGTCAAAACAGACTTTAAATCATACACATCCTGATAGCGTATGTGGCGTTCGTCGGGACGCGGATGCACCGTAATACCTTCCGCTCCGAAACGTTCGCAATCCAACGCCACCTTCACCACATTCGGGTTATCCTCACCGCGTGAGTTTCGCAAAGTGGCTATTTTGTTGATATTTACACTTAATTTCGTCATTTTTCGTCAGATACTTTTGGTTATATCAGCAACATTTTGTTATTTTGCATTGCAAAATGTATAAATCCGACTACAAAAATAATCTAAAAAAATGAGAATTGCTATTTTTGGAAATACTTATCGCAAAGAAATTATTTATCCGTTGGAAATTATCTTACAATTTCTATCGAAAAATAATGTTGATATCCTGATTTACAATCAGATACATGATTTTTTAAAACAATCACCTTTGTTAAACGATTTAAACTACAACTTGATTGAAGACGGTAATTTTAATGCCGATGTTGCATTAAGTGTAGGCGGTGACGGTACTTTTTTGAACACTGCTCAGCATGTCGGCGACAAAAATATTCCAATTTTAGGTATCAATACGGGAAAACTTGGGTTTTTAGCCGATGTAGCTATCAACGAAATAGAAACAGTTTTAACAGATATCCTCAAGCGAAATTTTACGATAGAAGAACGTTCTGTTTTGGAAGTTAGTGCTTCCAACAATGCTTTCAAAGGTTCTCCGTTTGCGCTAAACGAAGTGGCTGTCCTTAAACAGGATTTATCTTCGATGATTAGCATAGAGGCTTTTGTTGGCGGCGAATATTTTCATACTTATAGAGCCGATGGTTTAATCGTTTCCACGCCAACCGGCTCTACGGCTTACTCCTTGAGCGTAGGAGGTCCCATACTCGTTCCGCAAGCACGCAATCTTATTGTGGCACCCGTAGCATCGCACAGTTTAAATGTCCGCCCGCTTATCATTCCCGATTCGTGGGATGTGCATCTGAAAATGTTCAGCCGTTCGCACTCGTACCTCATTTCATTAGACGGGCGTTCGCAAATTATGTCCGAACAAACGGAACTTTTTATAAAACGAGCAAACCACACCATAAAAATAATTAAACCAAGCGGTAATCACACCTTCTTTAACACATTGAAAAACAAACTGATGTGGGGAATTGACAAGCGTAATTAACGTAATTAAAATGAAAAAGGAAGATTTTAGAATCGTATATATGGGTACGCCGGATTTTGCTGTGGAAAGTCTGAAAGCCCTTGTAGAAAACGGTTACAAAATTGTCGGTGTGGTAACTATGCCTGACAAACCAATGGGCAGAGGCTATAAAATACAGTGTTCGCCCGTAAAAGAATATGCGATGTCGAAAGGGCTACGCTTGCTGCAACCCGACAATTTAAAAGATGCCGCCTTTATCGAAGAATTAAAAAGCCTACGTGCTGACCTGCAAATAGTTGTAGCTTTCCGAATGTTGCCTGAAATTGTTTGGAACATGCCACCCTACGGCACTTTCAATCTACACGCTTCTTTGTTGCCGCAATACCGCGGAGCCGCTCCCATCAATTGGGCTATCATTAACGGCGAAAAAGAGACGGGCGTTACCACATTTTTTCTGAAACATCAAATTGACACCGGCGACATACTTATGCAGGAAAAAATTGCAATCGGTGAAAATGACAATGCGGAAATTATACACGACAAATTGATGATATTAGGCGCACAATTGGTACTGCAAACGGTTGATAAAATCATAGACGGAACCATTCAAGCACAACCACAAAAAACGTGCGAAAAATTAAAACCTGCGCCAAAGATTTTTAAAGAAACCTGCCAAATTAATTGGTCACAAACCTGCGACCAAATTCACAATTTTGTTCGCGGACTATCGCCCTACCCCGTTGCTTGGAGCGAACTTCTATTTTCAGATGGTAAAACTGTAAGTATCAAAATTTTTACAACGAAAAAAGAAGTGTGTTCGCACGCTTTTGCTGCTGGCACTTTGCTTTGCGATGGAAAAACTTATTTGAAAGTGGCTTGCCAAGACGGTTTTATTCATATTACCTCGTTGCAGTTAGCCGGCAAAAAACGGCTGGATATTTGCGATTTTTTAAGAGGATTTCAGTTCTCGGACACTATGAAAATGCAGTAAAAAATTCACCACAAAAAAAGAATAAAAAAATCCTGTCGGCAAACACCAACAGGATTTTTTCTTCTTTATAAACAGGCAATTACAGAATTTCTTCCATCATTGCTTCTGCATCTATCATATCCTTTCCGGCATCAGCCAAACGTTGGTAGTCATCTTTGGAAGCTACTACCAGTTTGTCATATTCCCGCAAGCCCGTTCCCGCAGGAATCAAGTGACCGCAAATAACATTTTCTTTCATGCCTTCCAAATAATCAACCTTAGCATTTATCGCAGCTTCGTTCAAAACTTTTGTCGTTTCTTGGAAAGACGCCGCCGACATAAAGCTGTTCGTTTGCAGAGCGGCGCGTGTAATACCTTGAAGCATCTGTGTTGATGTGGCAGGCATCGCATCGCGAACCTCAACCAACTTCATATCACGACGTTTCAAAGCACTATTTTCGTCTCTCAATTTACGTGCAGTAACAATCTGTCCGGCTTTCAGGGTTTCAGAATCTCCTGCATCCAGAACTACTTTCTTGCCCCAAAGACGATCGTTTTCTTCCATAAATTCTTGCTTGTCAACAACTTGACTCTCTAAAAAACGAGTATCGCCTTGGTCTTCAATTTGAACTTTACGCATCATTTGACGAACAATCACTTCAAAGTGCTTATCGTTGATTTTTACACCTTGCAGACGGTAAACATCTTGCACCTCATTAACGATGTACTCTTGAACAGCGGTAGGTCCTTTGATCGCCAAAATATCAGCCGGAGTAATAGCACCATCAGACAACGGCGTACCGGCACGAACATAGTCGCTTTCTTGTACTAAAATCTGTTTTGACAGCGGTACCAAATATTTTTTCTCTTCTCCTGTTTTGGAAGTAATGGAAACTTCACGGTTGCCTCGTTTTGTTTTGCCAAACGATACTTCACCATCAATTTCAGCAACAACAGCCGGATTAGATGGATTGCGCGCTTCGAACAATTCCGTTACACGTGGCAAACCACCGGTAATATCGCCCGCTTTACCAACAACACGAGGAATTTTTACCAACAAGCTACCGGCTTTTACAAAAGTGTTATCATCAACTACCAAGTGAGAACCAACGGGTAGGTTGTACGTTTTCAATACATTACCGGATTCATCCATTACATGAGCCGTAGGAATTTTGTTTTTATCTTTGGACTCAATAATAATTTTTTCGCGTAAACCGGTAGTTTCGTCCGACTCAACTTTGTAAGTTACATTTTCCAAAACGCTTTCAAATTTGATAGTACCTTGAACTTCGGAAATAATAACGGCATTGAATGGATCCCATTCACAAATCTTATCGCCTTTCTTTACCTTATCACCAGTTTTCATATACAATTTTGAACCGTAAGGTATATTTTGAGTTGTTAAAACAATTTTTGTGTTAGCATCAACAATGCGTATTTCTGCCAAACGACCTACTACTACTCTATGAGCTTTTCCGGATGCATCTACGGCATCTACGGCACGAAGTTCATCAATTTCAAGGATACCGTCGTAACGAGAAACGATACTTGATTCGGATGCTACGTTAGACGCAATACCTCCGACGTGGAACGTACGCAACGTCAACTGAGTACCGGGTTCACCAATGGATTGTGCAGCAATAACGCCGACAGCTTCACCAATATGTACCATACGACCGGTAGCCAAATTACGTCCGTAACATTTTACACAAACGCCATTAGGAGCTTCACAGGTCAATACCGAACGAATTTCGACACGTTCGATAGGCGATTCTTGAATTTTAGCGGCTGCATCTTCTTTTATTTCTTCACCAGCAGCCACAATCAATTCGCCCGTGTTCGGGTGGAAAATATCATGTACGGAAACACGTCCTAAAATGCGTTCGTACATTGACGCTACAACTTCTTCTTTATTCTTGATTTCTGTAGCAACAAGTCCACGCAAGGTACCGCAGTCTTCTTCTGTGATGATAACGTCGTGCGAAACGTCTACCAAACGTCGTGTCAAATATCCTGCATCAGCAGTCTTCAAAGCCGTATCAGCCAAACCTTTACGAGCACCGTGGGTAGAAATAAAGTATTCCAACACCGACAAGCCCTCTTTAAAGTTTGCCAAAATCGGATTTTCGATAATTTGACCACCTACAGCACCTGATTTTTGGGGTTTAGCCATCAAACCACGCATACCGGACAACTGACGAATCTGTTCTCTTGAACCACGCGCTCCCGAATCCAACATCATATAAATGGAATTGAATCCTTGATTGTCGTTAGCCAATTGCTTGATAGCAACACCTGCCAAGTCTCTGTTTACACGTGTCCAAGTATCAATAATTTGGTTATAACGCTCGTTATAAGTAATATAGCCCATATTATAGTCGGACATAATGCTTTCAACTTCCGCATAACCAGCATTTACCAATTCTTCTTTTTCTTTCGGAATGATAACGTCGGACAAATTGAATGACAAACCGCCTTTAAAAGCCATGGTGTAACCCAAATTTTTGATGTCATCCAAAAATTGCGCCGTACGTGCCATACCGCAAGTTTCAATAACGCGACCAATAATGTCACGTAATGATTTTTTGGAAAGCAATTCGTTGATGAAACCTACTTCTTCGGGAACGTATTTATTCACAATAACACGACCTACAGTTGTTTCCTCAATAAAGCGAGTAATGATGTTACCTTTGGCATCTATATCTTTCGCCCGAACAGAAATTTTGGCATGCAAATCTACTTTTCCCTCATTGTAAGCAATTTCCACTTCTTCGGGTGAATAAAACTTCAAACCTTCGCCAAGAACTCCTGTACGCGGTTTCGTCATGTAATACAATCCAAGTACCATATCCTGCGAAGGCACTGTAATTGGCGCACCGTTAGCAGGATTTAAAATATTATGCGATTGCAACATCAGCAATTGAGCCTCCAAAATAGCTTCGTTGCCTAGTGGCAAGTGAACAGCCATTTGGTCACCGTCAAAGTCCGCATTAAACGCAGTACATGCCAATGGGTGAAGTTGAATGGCTTTTCCTTCTATCATTTTCGGTTGGAAAGCTTGAATACCAAGACGGTGCAACGTTGGAGCACGGTTCAGCAAAACCGGATGTCCTTTCATTACATATTCCAAAATATCCCAAACAACCGGATCGCGTCTATCGATGATTTTTTTCGCCGATTTAACTGTTTTTACTATACCGCGTTCGATTAATTTACGGATAATGAACGGTTTGTAAAGTTCTGCCGCCATCTCTTTCGGAAGACCGCATTCGCCCATTTTCAATTCAGGTCCAACAACAATTACCGAACGAGCTGAATAATCGACACGTTTTCCTAACAAATTTTGACGGAAACGACCTTGTTTACCCTTCAAGCTATCGGAAAGCGATTTCAACGGACGGTTTGCATCCGTTTTCATAGCACTCGATTTGCGAGAATTGTCCAACAAAGAGTCCACAGCCTCTTGCAACATACGTTTTTCGTTACGCAAGATAACTTCAGGAGCTTTTATTTCAATCAAACGTTTCAAACGGTTGTTACGAATAATAACGCGACGGTATAAGTCATTCAAATCGGATGTGGCAAAACGACCACCATCCAACGGTACCAACGGACGCAATTCGGGCGGAATTACAGGAACTGTTTTGAGAATCATCCATTCCGGTTTGTTTCGATGACGCGCAGCACGGAAAGATTCCACCACTTGCAGACGTTTCAACGCTTCGGCGCGACGTTGCTGCGAGCCGTCAGTATCAGCTTTGTGGCGCAAATCGAACGACAATTCGTCTAAATCCAACCTTACCAAAAGGTCGTAAACAGCCTCTGCTCCCATTTTAGCAATAAACTTATTGGGGTCGCTATCCTCCAACATTTGATTTTCGGCAGGAAGCGAATCTATCAATTCGAGGTATTGCTCTTCTTCAATTAATTCACCTTCAACTATTTCTTCATTGCCTTCTAACGCACCGCGTTGAATTACCACATATTTTTCATAATAGATGATTGCATCCAACTTTTTACTGGGCATTCCCAACAAATAGCCTATTTTGTTAGGCAACGAACGAAAATACCAAATATGTGCCACCGGCACAACCAATTGGATGTGTCCCGTACGTTCACGACGCACTTTTTTCTCGGTAACTTCAACACCACAACGGTCGCAAACAATGCCTTTATAACGAATTCTCTTATATTTTCCACAATGACACTCGTAATCCTTTACCGGTCCAAAAATGCGCTCGCAGAACAATCCGTCTCGTTCAGGCTTATAAGTACGATAATTGATGGTTTCAGGTTTTAGCACCTCGCCATAGGACGATTCCAGAATTTCCTCCGGAGAAGCCAATCCAATAGTGATTTTGCTAAAATTATTCTTAATTTTACTTTCTCTTTTAAATGCCATATCTGTTATTTATTTCAAGATTAAATTTTTCTGTTTAGAGCAAACTTGCGTTACTCCAAAGTAACTCTTAAACCTAAACCTTTCAATTCGTGCAACAACACATTGAGTGATTCCGGAATTCCGGGTTGAGGCATCGGATCGCCTTTAACTATAGCTTCATAAGCACGAGCGCGTCCCATCACGTCGTCAGACTTGATTGTCAGTATCTCCTGCAAAATATAAGCTGCACCAAATGCTTCGAGCGCCCAAACCTCCATTTCTCCGAAACGTTGACCACCAAATTGAGCTTTACCACCCAACGGTTGCTGTGTAATCAAAGAATATGGACCAATGGAACGTGCGTGCATCTTGTCTTCAACCATGTGACCTAACTTCAAGAGATAGGTTATACCAACAGTAGCCGGTTGGTCAAAGCGTTCGCCTGTTCCGCCATCGTACAGATAGGTTTTTCCGTAGTGAGGAATTTTGGCTTTGTCGCACCATTCGTTCAAGTCGTCAAGAGTTGCACCGTCAAAAATAGGCGTTGCAAATTGAACACCAAGTTCTTTTCCCGCCCAACCCAATACGGCTTCAAAAATCTGCCCTAAGTTCATACGAGAAGGCACGCCCAGAGGATTCAAAACGATATCAACCGGCGTTCCGTCTGCCAAGAACGGCATATCTTCATCGCGCACAATTTTAGACACAATACCTTTGTTTCCGTGACGTCCGGCTATTTTATCACCAACACGTATTTTACGTTTTTTAGCGATGTAAACTTTTGCCAATTGGATGATGCCCGACGGCAATTCATCGCCCACGGTAACATTCAATTTTTGACGTTTCAAACGTGCATCGCACTCTTTGTATTTACGGAGATAGTTGAGAACTGTCTCTTTTATCAATTCATTTTTGTGCGCATCGGTAGTCCATTTTACCAATTGCACCGTTGTATAATCAATTTCGTTCAGCAACTTTTGGGTAAATTTTGTTCCTTTCGGAATTAAATCCACGCCTAAAAAGTCTTTCACGCCTTGCGAGGTTTTCCCTGTTGTCAAAACGGACAATTTTTCCAATAATCTTGACCTCAGTTCGGCTACTTCCTTCTCAAAAGCCTCATCCAATTGGGGCAATGTTGCTTTTTCCGCCAAACGGCTCTTACGCGCTTTTACCGCACGTGAAAAGAGTTCTTTGCCGATTACTACGCCATTCAGCGATGGAGAAGCTTTCAACGAAGCATCTTTTACATCGCCGGCTTTGTCACCAAATATGGCACGCAACAACTTTTCTTCCGGCGTTGGGTCAGTTTCGCCTTTCGGGGTGATTTTACCGATAAGAATATCACCCGGAATTACATGAGCACCAATACGGATAATACCGTGTTCGTCCAAATTTTTAGTAGCTTCTTCACTCACATTTGGAATATCGGAAGTCAATTCCTCCATACCGCGCTTGGTTTCACGCACCTCAAGCGAATATTCACTAACGTGGATTGATGTGAAAATATCTTCGCGTACGACACGCTCGCTAATTACGATAGCGTCCTCAAAGTTATAACCCTTCCATGGCATATAAGCCACTCTCAAATTTCGACCAAGAGACAATTCTCCATTTTGACTGGCATAACCTTCAGTCAATATTTGACCGGCTTGTACACGCTGTCCTTTTTTCACTATCGGACGTAAGTCAATGGTTGTATCTTGGTTCGTTTTTTGAAATTTCGGCAAATTATAAACTTTCAACGCATCGTCGAAATTAACAAATTCCTCTTCTTCCGTTCTGTCATAACGAATTTTAATAATATTCGCATCAACATATTCCACAACTCCTTCACCTTCCGCCATAATTTGCGTACGAGAGTCGTAGATAACCTGTTTTTCGATACCGGTACCGACAATCGGAGCTTCCGGACGAATCAACGGAACTGCTTGACGCATCATGTTAGAGCCCATCAATGCACGGTTCGCGTCGTCGTTTTCCAAGAAAGGAATCAATGCGGCTGCAATAGATGCAATTTGTTGAGGTGCAACGTCCATCAAATTTACTTCC
>Ga0116190_1003566_pt1 | contig 11392 bp, 10 predicted proteins | sample AD_JPNTR4_MetaG_FD_89808 | JGI IMG/M metagenome (GOLD analysis project Ga0116190, IMG submission 89808) | Active sludge microbial communities of municipal wastewater-treating anaerobic digesters from Japan - AD_JPNTR4_MetaG | ecosystem: Engineered > Bioreactor > Anaerobic > Digestate | place... | reverse complement strand
CCATTTTTAAACATGGGTTCTTACCTAGATAAAATAGCTTAACTTAACTACATTACTAAATAGCTATTAACTTAATACTTAATCAAGTATTAATTTTGTTGCACTTCATATTACAAACAAGTGTAGGTTTGTTTGATTTTCAAACTAATTTTTGCTTTTTTTGCTTTTTCTTTCGGCGGTTTCATAGTCTTCGCAAGCAAATTTCTTTCCAAAACCAAGGTTTGTTTGACTTTAGTATCCCAAACGGGAACGGTTAATTTCTTAAGAGTCAAAGGATTTGGAAATCCGAAAGTATTTCGGTAGCCGCTCATAATAACAGCGGTTTGAAAATTAACGGCCTGCAAAAAAACTTCGGAAGTCGAAGTTAGGGAACCGTGATGGGCAATTTTGACATAATCGACCTTCAGTGCGGAAAAGCGCATCGCCAAATCCCTTTCCGCTTCCCTTTCGATGTCTCCCGTAAAAAGAAAAGTCCTGCCAAATAGATCGGCGTATAAAACAAGGCTGTTATTGTTGGGGGAGGAATATGGCTTCGCGGGGTGGAGGACGGTAAACCACAGGTTTCCCGCCCGAAAGGAATCGCCCGCTTCCAAAAAGAACGTATTTTTCCGTTTTCCGAGCAAAGCGGTTCGGATTCCCGAACTGTCATCGTATTTGCTTACGACCAGGGTCCCGACCGAAAAACGGTTCATGATATTCCATGCTTCCCCCGCATGATCGCTGTCCCCATGAGATAGAATCAAGTAATCCAAGCGTTTGATGCCGAATTTCATCAACAACTGATGGACCTCCTCATAACCAGCTTCGCCCGTATCGATTAAGATGTTCATCCGGTTGAAGCGGCTGATGATTAAGGTTGCTTCGCCTTTCGGCAAATCCAAAAACAAAACCCGATCAACCGGATTAAACCAGGCCTTGTTCAACCACAAAAGCAAAAAAGCCAGAAATACCCCGTGAGCTTTTAAAGCTTTCTTAAATTCTCCTCTTTCCAAACAGGCAAGCAAACCTCCGAGCAAAACGTAATACAAAACTATAATCAGCCAGGTCGGATGGGGAAAACGCAATATTCCCCATTTGATTCGGCTTAAAAAACCGGTAACCTGTAAAAAGGGCTTAACCACCGAAAGGTACAAACCGTCCAAAAAAGGCAAAAACGTCACCGCCAAAGATAAAGGCAAAAGCACAAACGATACAAACGGGATATAGACCAAATTAAAAAGCGCGCTTAAGAAGTTTACTTCGGTACTGAGCCAAGCCACGACCGGAACCGAAGCAAGCAAACTGACAAAACACATAATAAGGCCGGAACGAAGCTTTTGCTTTTGAAAACGTTCAAGAAGCCTTGAAGATAAAATCAGACTCCCGGAAACAAGATAACTCAGGATAAACCCCATCTGAAACAAATAGTAAGGGTTGATTATCAGCACCAAAATGACATTCAAACAAAAGCGGTCGATGGTCGTCAGGTTCAATCGATACCTTTGGTTGAATTGTTTCATTACTTCGCTGACAAATACCCGAATAATCGAAACCATAAAATTCATGATAACCAGATAACCGAAAAGGAGCGGTGTAATGATATAGAAATGGTACTTTTCTTTGACTTTGAAGATTTGCAAAACTTTGGTCAGGATCAAAATAAAAACCGACACATGGAGTCCCGAAACCACAAACAAATGACTGATGCCGACGCGGTTGATTTGGGTTTTCAAATCTTTCGCAAAAGCGTCTTCCGACCCCATGATTAAAGCTTTTAAGACAGTGGCGGATTGTTCCGAAAAGGAGCGGTCGTAATAATTTTCGATTGATTCTTTAATCGCTTTTAAAGTAAATTCGTGTCTGACAAAAGCAATTTCTTCGATTTCGATTTGGCCGTAGATTTTAAGATTTTTCAGATACTTCCGATAATCGAAACCGAAAGGCATATGGGCCGGCTCGGCGGCGCTGATATTACCTTTCAACCAAACGGTATCGCCCACCCGAAAGTTTCCCTCTTCGGTTTTCAGAAAAAACAAGTATTTTCCGTGACTGAGACTTACTATGTACTGTTTGCCGTAATCGTTTTGTTTGGCTTTTTCGATTTTCCCCAAGCCTTCAAAATCGCCCAAAAAACGGGTTTGATATTTTTGTTCATAGAAAACAAGTTGGAAGCCAAGAATAAATAATAAAACCAAACAGAGCAGAATGAATTTTCGGTTTTGCGAAAACAAATAAACCAACAAAAAGCCCAGGCACAATCCGATAACCAAAGAACCGGAATTGACCAAAGTTAAAAACAAAATCAGAGTCAGGCAGATAAAATGCCAATTCGATAACAAATCATTGTATAGTGATGAGTGTTTTAATCGTATTAAATAAAGCCTGACCAATGCCCTGCACCTGCATTATCTCATCGATTTGCCGAAATCCTCCCGTTTTGGTCCGATAAGAAACAATGGCTTCCGCTTTGGCTTTTCCGATACCCGGAAGTTGCATCAGCTCATCGACCGTTGCGACATTCAGATTGATTTTCCCGGAAGGGCGCGGTTGATCAGCAGTTCGGCAAGGAATGATAATCGTCTGGTTTTGCGTGATTTCGGACACCAAAGTCAGATTTTGGATATCGGCCCGGGTCGTAAAACCACCGCAGATTTCAACCAGTTCGTAAAGCATAGTCCCCGGTTTAACCATGTATAGACCCGGGTTTAAGACTTCGCCCCGAACTTCCACGGTCAGAAAAACGTTGTTTTGGGGTTTTTCGCCGAAAGATATCGGCGTATTTGTTTCCGAAACGCATCCTGCAAGCATAAAGGCAAGCGCAAGCATGATTAGCAGATTTCTTTTTGACATCTTCGATCCCTCCATCATAATATTGCGTTTTAAGGGCCGATTTTACTGGTTGCGAAAAATGACAAAAAAATGAAAAATGAAAAGGTTTAATGAACGAATCATTAAACCTCATTCTAAACGAGTTATGTTGCGGGATATTCTGGCACGTCGACAGGTTTTACCTTATCGACCATTTCCTTAGTTTTGGTTCGAAGTTTGGCCAAAAAAGTTTCGATTTGGTATTTATTGGCGCGATACGCGCAAATACCTGCTACCATCAGTCCTCCTGCCACAAAACTAAGTAAGCACATTTTGGTTGTTTTACACAAGATACTTCACCCCTTTTGCTCGTTTAGCTAAAAAAGCGAAAAAACATTTTTGAGGTTCGCCTTAAATAGTTCTGGATTTTCAAATCCCCCTAAGAAAGCTAAGAAAAACTCAAAAGTTTTTTGTCGCTTTTAAGTTTGCCAAAAGAAGCAAATGACGCAACTTATTGGCGCCCATATTATGCGAGAAAAGGAGCGTTTCTATTCATTTACGGTTCAAAATCGTATGGGTTATTATTTCCATATGCTTTTTCGCCCAAAGTGGAAAAAGCGCTTTGCACATCGTCAATGGCAATTTTTTTGTTTTGAATCGCTTCAATTATTTTTTGGGAAAGAATCGTTTGACGTGGTTCTTCAATTCGGCTGATGCCGAAATATAATCTTTGCAGATTACCGAGCATCACAAGATGTTTCTTGGCCCTGGTGACCGCGGTATATATCAGTTTGCGGCGCAACATAAACCGGTGTTCCGTCACAAACGGCACAATCACGGTGTCGAATTCGCTGCCCTGGGATTTATGGACACTGATGGCATAGGCCAGTTTCAAATCTTCCATTTCTTCCAAGGTATATTCGACAAAGCCGGAATCGAACAAAACATTCACGCCGCTGATTGCGCGGTCTTTGTAAATAAAATTCATGATGATACCGATATCGCCGTTCATCACGTTTTTTTCGCTGCGATTGACGAGCTGAATTACTTTGTCGTTTACGCGGAAAATCTGACCGTTGTATTTAATTTCTTCTTTGGAACCGTGCTTAAGCGGATTCACCAAAGCTTGGATATGGTCGTTGATGGCATTGATTCCGATTTCTCCGCGGTACATCGGAATTAAGACTTGGATGTCGCGGATGATATCCAAACCTCTTTCTTTGGCAAGTACCACTTGGTTGATGATTTCCTGGCTGACCAAGGTTTCCTCGCATTCCAAAAATATGCGATCGTCTTTCGGTTCCAGGATATTTTCCACCAAGCGTCCGTCATTCAAAGCATGGGCAAACAGAATGATGTTGGAACCTTCCGCCTGCCGATGGATCGTTCGCAACCTTACCGTAGTGATTTCTTTGGTATCAATCAAATCTTTCAAAACCTGACCGGGACCGACCGCCGGCAGCTGGTCGACGTCGCCGACAATGATGACACGGGCCCGTTCGTCCAAAGAAACAAACAGCCGGTAAGCTATCGGCAAATCCATCATCGATGCTTCGTCGACAATAATCAATTGTTGATAGGTCGGGTTGTCGGGTCCGCGCGTGAAATGATTATCGCCCTGATAGCCTAAGAATTTATGGATGGTTTGGGCATCGATTCCGGTGGTTTCTTTGAGGCGTTTGGCCGCCCGTCCGGTCGGAGCTACCAGCGCCACCTGATCGAGCCAAGTGGTATTGTTGTTATGAAGTTTGAGATATAAATAAATGATGGCCCGGACAATCGTTGTTTTTCCGGTTCCGGGACCGCCCGTAATAATCGAAAGTGGTTCGGAAAGCGCATGGATGATGGCCGTTTTTTGGTCGGCATCAAAGACGATGGTGCTTTCTGTTTCGAATTGTTCCAAATAACGTTTGATTTGGTTGATGTCAAAACTTTCGATTCGCTGTTGTTCGTTTTTGATGCGCCTTGCCACCTGTTTGGCAAGCGTGATTTCCTGTTGGTACAACTGGGCATCGAAAACAAAATTGTTCCGGTGCAGAATGATAATGCCTTCTTTCGACAGTTCTTCTATCATTTGCCGATATAAGTTGTAGTCCAATTCATCGTTCAAATACTTGTTGACCAGTCGGAAAAGTTCCTGCGTTTCGATGTAACTGTTGCCCGAATTGAAAATCCAATCGTTTAAAACATACTGGATAACCGCTTTGATGCGAACCGGTGCGGTTTTTTCCACCCCGATTCTTAAGGCAAAAGCATCGTTTTTCTTAAAACCGAAACGGGGAACCGCCTGCATCAGACAATAAGGCATGGCTTTGATTTTTTCGAGCGCATCGCTGCCCAAAGTCGCAATTATTTTATGCGCCATATCGATGGTGATACCGTTGTTCATGAGAAAAAGCATCATCGCCTGAGTATTGGCATTATTTCGGATGCCTTCAATCAGCGATTTTTTTTGCGCTTTGGAAAGTTTCAGACTGTCCAGCACGGTTTCGTCTTCCTGGATTTTTTCGACCGCTTTTACACCCAAGGCTTCGACGAGGGATTTTGCGGTGAGGAGACCGATGCCGGGAAACAGTTCGCTCGAAAGATAATTGATGACTCCCTGTTCGTTTGTTTGTTCCAAACGGGTAAAGGAAGTAAACTGAAATTGCATCCCGTAGCGGGGCGAATTGACAAAATTGCCTTCGAACTCGTATTCTTCTTCCGGAAAAACGGTGCGGTCAAACACGCCGACCACAGTAATATTGTTGCCGATTAACCGGCTTTTTTCCCGCGCGGTTTTATATTCGTTGGGAGCAAGTTCGATTACGGCCACCGTATAACCGTTGGCGGGGTTATGATACTGAATCCGGGAAATTGTACCTTTTATAGTCATCAGTACAACCTCCTTTCATCGTTATAATAAACTTCGTCGATTGTTCCGCCACCCAGGCAATATTCCCCGCGGTAAAAAACGCAAGCCTGACCCGGGGTTATCGCTTTGACCGGTTGCATGGTTTTAACTTCGAGACAGTCTTGACCCAGCCACTTGACAGTCACATCGACATCTTTTTGACGGTAACGGAACTTCGCGCTCATTTTCTCGCCGTCAACAAACGGTTCGTTGAAGATGTTGATGCCGCTGATGATAACGCGGTTGCCGTACAAAAGGGCCTGTTCTTTGCCCTGACCGACATAAAGCGTATTGGTTTTGATGTCTTTACCCACCACAAACCACGGGTCTCCCGGTCCGCCGATGTTAAGACCTTTGCGTTGGCCGATGGTGTAATACATTACCCCGTCGTGTTCGCCCACCACGGTTCCGTCCATGGTTTTCATCAGACCCTTTTGGGCGGGAAGATAATTTTGCAAAAATTGCTTAAAGTTGCGTTCCCCGATAAAGCAGACGCCGGTCGAATCTTTCTTGTCGGCAACTTCCAAACCGTATTGCTTGGCAAGGGCTCTTACTTCCGGTTTAATCATATCGCCGATCGGAAAGAGGGTATATTTCAGCTGTTCGCCGGTTAATTGCGACAAAAAATATGTTTGGTCTTTGTTTTCGTCCACTCCCCGAAGCAAATAATGCTTCTCTCCGTGGATTACCCGGGCATAATGACCCATCGCGATGTAATCAGCTCCCAAGGACAGAGCATGCTTGAGGAACGACGCAAACTTGATGTATTTGTTGCATAAAATATCCGGATTGGGTGTTCGGCCTTTTTCGTATTCCGAAAGAAAAGAAAGGAAAACATCGTTCCAGTATTGATCGACAAAGTCGATGCGATGGAGTTTAACACCAAGTTTGTCGGCAACTTTAATGGCGTCCTGGTAATCGATTTCCTGAGGACACAAAGAATCGCCGATTGTGGGATTGCCCAGGATATCGTGGTTGGTCCAAGCGTCCCAGTTGCGCATAAACATTGCTTCGACATCGTAACCTGCTTCCAACAATTTGATTATTGCAACCGCACTGTCCACGCCGCCCGATAAGCCGACAATTACTTTTTCTTTCATGGTGTCACCTCCTTTTGGTTTATTTATAACAATAATTATTTGATTTGGGTTTTGATTTCCAAAATGGCATCGCGAAGCATCATCGCATCTTCGAAGCGAAGTTCTTTCGCGGCTTGTTTCATTTGTTTTTCGAGTTGGTTGATTAATTGTTGTTTTTCGATTCTGGTCATGGATTGCAATTGATTGGCTTCGAAATCGATAACCGTATCGGTAACCGTACCGGTTGCTTCTTTGCTTATCGATATCGATTCGCGAATATCTTTTTGAATGGTTTGCGGGGTTATGCCATGTTCCTGATTGTATTTTTCCTGAATTCTTCGGCGGCGGTAAGTTTCTTCGATGGCTTTGTACATCGAATCCGTCACTTTATCCGCATAAAGCACGACACGGCCATTAACGTTCCGCGCAGCCCGTCCGATCGTTTGGATGAGCGACCGTTCGCTTCTTAGGAAACCTTCTTTGTCCGCATCCAAAATCACAATCAGACTGACTTCCGGAATATCCAAACCTTCCCGCAGCAAATTGATTCCGACAATGCAATCAAAGACGCCCTGGCGGAGCTTGCGGATGATTTCGAGTCGTTCGAGGGCCATGATTTCCGAATGGAGATAGGCCACTTTGATACCGGCTTCTTTTAAGTAACTGGTTAAGTCTTCGCTCATTTTGATGGTTAAAGTCGTAATAAGCGTCCGTTCGTTGCGTCTGATTTGTTCTTTTAAGTCTTTGAGTAAATGGTCGATTTGGTTTTCGGTCGGCCTTACTTCGATTAACGGATCGAGCAATCCGGTCGGCCGAATGATTTGTTCGACCACTTGGTAGGATTTGCTCAGTTCGTAGTCGCCCGGTGTGGCGCTCGTGAAGATAACCTGGTGAATCTTGGCTTCGAATTCCTCGAAATTGAGCGGCCGGTTGTCAAGCGCCGAAGGTAAACGAAACCCGTAATCGACGAGCGTTTGTTTGCGGCTGCGGTCGCCGTTGTACATGCCCCGGATTTGGGGAACGGTGACATGCGATTCATCGATAATCATCAGGTAATCGTCGCCGAAAAAGTCCAAAAGCACATAAGGCGTCTCGCCTTCCCCTCTTAAAGACAAGTGGCGGGAATAGTTTTCGATGCCGCTGCAAATCCCAATTTCTCTAAGCATTTCCAAATCGTATTTGGTTCTTTGTTCAATCCGTTGGGCTTCCAACAATTGATTGTTGGCTTTGAAGTATGCCACGCGTTCTTTCAGTTCTTCTTCGATTCGCCTCAAGGCTTCTTCTTTCTTTTGTTCATTCATGACGAAGTGGGTAGCCGGGAAAATCGAGATAACATCAAGGGTTGTCCTGATTTTGCCGGTAGTGACATCGAAAAGAGCAATCTTTTCGATTTCGTCGTCGAAGAAAGTGATGCGAATCGCTTCGTTTCGTTCGTAGGTCGGGAGAATATCGACATTGTCGCCTTTGACCCGGAAGGTCCCCCGGGCAAATTCGATATTGTTTCGGACAAACTGTCTTTGAATCAGTTTGTCGCACAAATCGTCGCGGCTGATTTTTTGGTTTTTCCGCAGGGTCAGCATCGAGCCCTTGTATTCTTCGGGGTCACCAATACCGTAGATACAGGAAACCGAAGCGACAATAATCGTGTCCCGGCGTTCCAAAATGCTCGCCGTTGCCGCATGCCGCATTTCATCGATTTCGTCGTTGATGCTCGAATCTTTTTCGATGTATAAATCTTTGCTTGGAACATAGGCTTCCGGCTGATAATAATCATAGTAAGAGATAAAATATTCGACCCGGTTGTGCGGGAAGAAAGCTTTCAGCTCCGCATAAAGCTGTCCGGCCAAAGTTTTGTTGTGCACAATGACAATGGTCGGTTTGTTGACCTGCGCAATCACATTGGCCATCGTGAAAGTTTTCCCGGTTCCCGTTGCGCCGAGCAGCGTTTGATATTTGACGCCTTTATTGAGATTTTCGACTAAGCTTGCTATCGCTTGGGGTTGATCCCCGGTCGGTTTAAAGGGCGAAACCAGTTCAAACCTTTGTTCTTTTTTCTCTTCCAAACCGCTCATTGTTTCAGATAGACGACGTTCGTCACTTTCTTAGGATCGTAAATGATATTGATGAATTCTTCCTGGGTTTCGCTGTAAAGATAGGAATTGAGTCGGGTTTTCACAAATTCGCCGGTCGAGGTGTAGTATTCGATTTCCATCCGCGATTCCCGGAATCCTTTGGCGTTTTTGGCTCCCCCGAATTTAAACGTTTTGACGGTAGCGGTTGCTTTGACACCGTAGATTTTCAGATAATTGTAATTGTGCGCCACCGGCATCACCATCAGACTGTCGATAAGATACGATAGCAACATCACGTACAGGAAAATAATCAGCACGAGATACATCGAACCGAAAATTCCGGTTACCGTTACGGTATTGTCCGTAAAAGCTTTGGCGTCGATTAAACGGATTAAAATATTGATTGTATTGAATCCGCCGAGAAAAATCAGCATCGCATTGGTAAACAGCGGTCCTTTTTCCATTTTGGCTTTTTGGCCTTCCAAAATCAGCGGAAAACGGGTTACTTTTTTTAACGGGGCAGGGTCGAGATGGTACAAGTTGACCGATTGCCCGACGGAATACATTTCTTCCGCTTTTTCGGTCGGAACGAATTCAAACGTATTGTTGAAAAGAATCCGGCTTTGGGGACTGGTAAATTCGACCAAAACATGGGTTCTTCTTTTGGAAGTCTGGACTTCTTTGACTACCCCCGTAAGGATTTGGGGATTGGTTTTAAGCATTTTCTGCGCTTTCAAATCCCGCACCAAATTGAGGGCGAAGTTAAAAAGATAAGCGAGCAAAAATAAAACATTCAAGGCTAAAAAGCCGACACTCATGGCGATATTCATTATATTTTACCTCTTTCTATTTATGATAATCCTGATTGTTGAAAATGGTATAAACGCGGTACAGTTGTTCCATCAACATTAAACGCACCCATTGGTGAGGAAAGGTCATGCGGGAAAGTGATAGGGCGAGATTGCTGCGGCGTTTGACTTCGTCCGACAAACCATCGGATCCGCCGATGACAAAAACGATATTTGAGTTTCCGTAAGTCAACAGCGAATGGATTTTTTCGGCAAGTTCTTCGCTTGTTAACATTTTTCCCGCGATTTCCAAAGTAATGACAAAATCATTCGAAGCGATTTTGTTTGAGATGGCCTGTCCTTCGCTTTCGATGTTTTGGCTGGTGGTTTTGTGGGTCACTTCTTTAATCTCGACGATTTCGACTTGGGTAAAAGGATTCAAGCGTTTTAAGTATTCTTTGATTCCTTCTTTCAGGGCTGCTTCTTTGATGCTTCCCACCGCAATCACTCTAATCACGCCGCCGGTACCTCCAAATCAAACAAATCCGTTTCTTCGTGTTGTTTGGCAACATACAAAGCAATGCCTTTCGGAACCGTTACGTCGTAACTTTCCCGGTAAGCCAAATCATAGGTGTTGCATTCTTCGCTGATATGGGCCAAAACCACGATTTTGGTTTGGTCGCTCACAATCCGGTTTAGGATTTCTTTGCACATCTGGTTCGACAAATGGCCTTCGTTCGAAAGAATCCTTTGCTTCAAATCCCAGGTTCGCGAGCTGGTCAAAAGCATTTCCACATCGTGGTTCGATTCGATGACAAGCATCTGAATCTGCCGCAAAATCGCATCGTACTTTTCGGGCAGATGGCCCGTATCGGTGATATATGCCAAACTGGAAGTTTCGTTTTTCAACAAATACCCGAAAGTACTGCGCGCATCGTGCGACAAAGCAATCGGTACAAACATCAAATCTTTGATTTGGTATCGGACATCGGGACTGAGATATGTGATTTCGGTAAAATAGGGATTCGGCTGATTCTTTTGCCCGATTCCCTGCAGGCTTTTTTTGGCAATATAGAGCTTGGCCCCGGTTTTTTCGAGCAGACTGGCCAAGTGCCCGGTATGATCGATATGCTCATGGGTAATGAGAATCGCATCCAACCGGTTGAATTCGATGCCGCGGTTGGCCAGCCGGAGTTTGATTTGGCGATAGCTCAGACCAGCATCAATCAAGATCTTGGTTCGGCTTGTTTCGATATATGTGGCGTTTCCTTTCGAACCGCTTGCTAATATGATTACTTTCATAATTGTTTCATCCTCATTATTTGCTAATTATATCATATTTTTGGAAAAAATTCAAACACTAAGAAAAAGAAAAAACTTGCCAGGGCAAGTTTTCTAAGAAGTGGATATGTTTAGTTTGCAGATAGGGTCTGATTCACCTCTACCAAGCCCAGCAAGCACCGATAATTACCAATAAAATAAACAAGACTAAAACGAATGCAAATCCAAATTCGTTACGGCGATGATACATAATATTCCTCCTTCCGCTATTATTGTACGCTTGTTTGCAAATAGCGATAATTACTATAGCCCAATTGTTTCCCCATTTTGCAAGCGTTATTTTGACTGTTTCCTTTCGGGCCTCAACCCCCACGAATTAAACTTTGAAATGCTACAAAATTAAATATGGTATTATTTCCCATATAATGTTGATATCACTATTTTAATGTCAGTAACTTAAACCTAAGATTGAGCATATTTTTGCATAAGGGT
>Ga0116190_1003565_pt1 | contig 11398 bp, 6 predicted proteins | sample AD_JPNTR4_MetaG_FD_89808 | JGI IMG/M metagenome (GOLD analysis project Ga0116190, IMG submission 89808) | Active sludge microbial communities of municipal wastewater-treating anaerobic digesters from Japan - AD_JPNTR4_MetaG | ecosystem: Engineered > Bioreactor > Anaerobic > Digestate | place... | reverse complement strand
TGTTCGATGGAATGACACGTATGTCCATTGTGAATATCATTCCTGAATATCTTGCTAAAATTAATCAGGCTCTTTCCGGCGAAACATGGCATGTTGATCCACGAGGCAGACTGGTAAAGGGACCTGCTGAAAATAAATTCAATGAAGTAACACGTAACGCATTTGCTTCATCTGGTTTATCATCATCTGCACAGAATAAGATTCTTGCTACTGGACAAAGAAAGTTCGGTGATAAGATATCTGCAAATGATATAAATGAAGCTGGCAGAGCTTTGTGTGGTGCCATCGTAATGTTTAAACATTACAACGGTAACAGTGAAGGATCTTTCTCTGTATCTGATCTTAAGAAAGATATGTCACAGTACATCTTCTCTGCAGTAAATACGTTGTGTAATACACCCGGTAGAAATGATCCTGAATACTGGTATTCTGTTTGTCAGATGATCGTTTCTCAACTTGCATCTGGATTAATGGATGCATCACAATTCGTTCGTAATGTCAATACATCTCTTGATAATATGAAGAGGTCCGCTGCTATTGAGGTTGCTAAGTCTGGTAAACCAGAGGCACTCCAAGCAGGCAGACTCACCAATGACATTATGATTGAACAATGGATTGCAACACATCAAGATGCAAACAAAAACAATCAACAAACATCAACACAGACACAACCAACTCCGACACCAACGCCAACGGATGGAAATGCAAAGGTTGAAAGAGTTGATAAATATTACATTGATGGAAAGCATACAACAGGTGATTTCATTCGTGGTATCTTCGGTATACTCAACAGAGGTATCAACGTAAAGGTTCTTGACAAGAATGATACTTCATGGAAATTCGAAGATTACGATCTTGAACGTCAGACGGTTAAACAAGAGATTATTGATAGTAAGGCAGCCGAGCTGTTTGGTCAGTGGGTTGCTGGAGGCAAAGACAATAAAATCGGTGATTTTATTCGTGATGGTATCAAGGACAGTCTGGAATCAATGAAGAATGGTGGTACCGTTGGTCAAGCTGCAAGTTCAGCTGTACAAGGAGCACAACAAGGATTATTATCAAATATGATGAGTATGATGGGTGCTGCTTCCTTGAGAAATCTGACATCTAAATTCATCAATGGTGACTATAAGGGATTCTTCAAAGAAGGTGGTAAGGGACGTGAAATGTTCAATACTGCCAAATCTAAAGTTTCAGACATATTCAGAAGAACACGTGAACAAGTAACAGATGCTCTCGGAGCATCATCATTAACTCTTGATAGACGTGTAACTGGTGCTGCATCAAGAGCCAGAGACGCAGTCATCGGTGAAGATGGTCTTGTAGATAGAGGAAAAGGTTTACTTGGTAGAGCAGCTGATGCTCTCAATAGCAATCCTTTGTTCCAAAGAATAAAAGGTACCGCAGAGCGTGCTGCTAATAATATACAATATAACAGAGACAACATGGCTCTCAGTTCAGCCAGAGGAAGTCTCGATAATCTTGATACTGATGCTATTGAAAACTTCGAAGATAGAATGTCTGCAGAAGCAGCATTGATGTATTATAAACGCGGAGAATACGATGAAGCTCGTGTAGAAGCAAATAAGATTAGCAATGAGCGTCTTAGAAAATACATCGATGAACGTATCAAGAAAATAAAAGACATTACCGAAAAGCGTGAAAAGGGTCAAACAGCTCTTGAGAATGGTGAAACACCCGACATAGGTGCAACATTACAGACAGCTCCAGAAGCAGCAACGAAGATGAAGAAGCTGATAAACAAGAATCCAATTGTTAAGATTCTTAAGAAAGGTTTTTCTCTCGTAGGTAAATGGTTTAAGAAATCCGGTGAACTCATTCTGAATGGTTCCGTTGATATAATCTTTGGTCTTAAGACTCTCGGTAGTGGACTCAAACAAACTTTTTCTATACTCGGTAAGAGTTTGAAGAAAACACTCAAACCTGTACAGGATGCTATTACTAAAGTCGGTAAGACAATAAAGGGTGCTGTAACTGGAGCATTCTCTAAGATGGGTGATCTGTTCAATAAATTTAAGCCACGTAGAGATGGTGAATCTGGTGAGGGTAACGAAGAGCAGAAGAGGTCTCTTGGTGAACGTCTTGGTGACAAGATAAGAGGTAGTGGCACTTTCGGTGCAAGCTTCATGACAGGTTTTGATGAGGCTCGTGCTGCAAAGAAGAAATTATCTGAAGAACAAGAAAGAAAAAGTTCTTTCGTAAACCGTTCTGTTGGTAGTATCATGGATGTCCTCACAGGTAAGAAAGCCTTAGAGAAATCTCCGTTCAATCTGTTACTCGATGTCCTCAAAGGATTCAGAAGTGATGTCAACGGCAATCACGAAGAAGAAATGAAGGCACAGCAAGACTCCGATGAAGATGCTAAGAATAATACTGAAGGCGGTGAAGAAGGCGAAGGTGGTGTCCACAATTTACGTGGTGCTATTGATGCTGTAACCGGAGCCGATGGTGGTGCCGGTGGTATGAAGGGTCTTGTTGAAGGTATTGGTAAATCACTCGGTGGTATAACACAAATCTTGATGGGTATTGGTGAAGCTGCACTCGGTGTTATTATGGGAATGGAAGGCTTCAAGTCTCTCATGAACATAGGAACTGAAACTCTCCAGGCCATTCTCAAACCTGTTGACAAAATATTTAAGACACTCAAGAAGACAATCGATTCAATAATTAAGCCTTTGAAGGATGGATTACGTGACATAATCAATACATTGGTAAAAGTTGTAACATCAATCGTTGATATACTCAAACCAATATTTGATATGGTTAAGAAAATATGTGACGTTATTATTGACGTAATAGTTGATGTAATAAACGTTGTGGCTGACATATTGAATATAATTGTTGATGCATTAGCAAAGGTTATAGAAAGTCTTACTGATGTACTTGTTCCATTGATAGAGGTAATATCTGATGCGTTGAATATGGTATTAGAGCTTATAATGCCATTGTTAGACATGATTGCTGATATAGTCAATATGGTAAGGGATATCATTGTTCCAATATTACAAGCAGTTAGTGAAGTGCTTGGTGTTGTTGTGTCGTTACTTAATCCTATACTTGATCTCATCAGTGTTATCCTTGATGCTGTTCTTGTTCCTATACTGCTCATACTCGATATAATCCAACCAGTAATTGAAGGCATTGGATATACAATGAAGATTGTATCCGGTGTTCTCCAACTTGGTATGGGTATCATAATCGGTATACTCGGTTCATTACTCAAGGGCATCGGTCTCATAGTAAGCGCTGTTGGTGCTATACCGATGGTACCTGATTCAGTAGGTGAACTCGGTGGTCAAATAGAGTCTACAGCTGATGGAATGCTCGATTCTTCCAAGGACCTTATTTCTGGTGGTATTGAACAGATGAAGGAAGGTCTCAATGGAATCGTATCTCTTGCGAAGGGACTTGTTAAGACCATTACTGGAGATGAAGAGAAAGACGTTCAACAAGAAGAAACAGAAGAATCAGACACATCTGATGTTAAGCTCAATACAATGGACTTCGGTGCTGGTGACGTAAATTCAAATACAATAAACAACTCATGGTCATATACATATGGATCTGGTAATACAAGCACAACTATGAATCAGCATTCATATGGTGGATACATGAATATGTCAGAACGTGGATGTGGTCCTGTAGTTCTGGCAGACGCATATAACCGTCGTAATGGTGGTAGAATGAATCCTGCTACATTGGCGGCTTCTATGATGGGTAGTGGAACATATGACCCGAGACGTGGTACATCAGTTGGATCAATGATCGATACTGGTAATGCTATGGGTATGGGTATGCGTATGGGTGGAGTTACACAACAATCACTCAAACAAGCTTCACCATCTAATCCAATAACTGTTCTTGGTTCTGGTACTGGATTCGGTACTAAGGCTGGAAATAATCACTATGTCAACGTAATAGGCACTGACAGAAATGGTGGTGCTTATGTTGCTAATCCGATGACTGGACGTGTTGAACGTCAGTCTGCTACAAATCTGGCTCTTAATTCTAAACTTGGACTCTATGGTTCAGGTGATAATGAATATGAGCAGTATGGTTTCTCAGATGAATTGACAGATTCATTTACTGCACTCAAGGAGCTCACTGCACAGCTTACAGGAATATTCCAAGGTCCTTCCAAGGAAGATGAAATTGCTGAACAGCGTGAAATGCAAAAGGATGCTGAAAGTGCTAAGACAATCAGTAATAATCTTACTGAAGAAGAATACTCTGCTCTTGAACAGGAAGCTCGTACTAAGCTTGAGACAGACAATCCTAAACGTGATGGTGAATCGGATGAAGATTATCAGAAGCGTATCGAAAAGCTCTGGAATACGAAGGGTAACTCAATCATAGTTGAACTTGGCGGTCAACAGTATGCAGATAAGGTTTCTGAAAGAACTGCTCTCACATTATCTGGTGCTGAATCAATGCAAGAAGCACATAGTAGTATGCTTGAAGGAATGCATGCTGCATCAGGCGCAAATCTTAAAGCAAAATCAACTGATAAGGTTGGTGCTGTAATGGCACCGTATGATCCAATACGTTATACAGAAACAAATATTGATACAAGTAGTTCACCTGCATCTGGTGCATCACCTGTACATGACTTCTTCTCTGCAACTGCTGGAACAGAAGCATATTCAACAAATGGATTATGGTTCGAAAAAACTGATGCTCCTGTATCAAAAGAGGGTGTCGGTTCAACAGGTAATAATCACGAGGGTATTGGTATTCGTTTCTACAAAGATGATTCAGAAGTTCATGCTATCACTGACGGTACAGTAACATATGTTGGTACTGGTGGTAAACACGGTGAACATGATCCAAACGGTGGTCTTGGTAACCATGTTAAGTGGCGTGATAAAGCAGGAATGTATCACTGGTTCTTACATCTTAATGATATTGATGGAAATATCAAGGAAGGTGCAAATCTTTCACCGGGTCAACTCATAGGTCATGTTGGTTCAACCGGTGTTACTGGATATGATAATGAAGACATCCAGGTTCTTAGATATATTCTTACAAAAGCTGGTCCATATGGTTCAACTGGTGATGACGGCTATGTAAACCCATTGACATACTGGAAGTTTGAAGAAACATCAGGTGGTCAAGGATCTATTCAAATGACCGACACACTCAGTAAAGGATCTGCATGGAGTGCTCATAAGAATAATAACGGAGTTAAGAAATTCATCGAAGTAGCAGAGAATGCTGGAATGACTCCCGCACAGATAGCAACCATCATGTCAACAGGTATCTGGGAAGACGGTGGTGAAAAACTGTGGGGTTCTAAATCGCTTGTAAACAACACATATGATGTTAATGGTCAAGTAGCAACTGGTATAATGAACTGGGTTGATACAAGTGTTAACTACGGAAATACAGTTGGTGAACAGCTTGATTATATTCGTAGAACATACTTCGACGAATCATCAGGAGACTCCAGAGCTACTGCAAGAGAAACCGGATATGAGACCGAAGATGTTAATGCATACAATCAGGCAACTGCAAGAAACGGATTCACTCTTAAATGGGGTGAAAAATATGGTCCACTTATGGAAACAGATCTCATCGAGGGTTCGGAGCATTTCTTCAGAGGTGCCCTTGTTCCAGGCTGTATTCATGAAGTATCTGGTGTTGCTAAATACGTAGGTACTGCAGCGGATATATACAACTGGATGGTTGATGAAGGAATTGTTGCAACAAAGGATGAAACACAAGGTGATGAAAAGAAAATCACTGGTAGATTCGTATCAACGATATCCAATAATACAGGTGGTACTGGAGACGGATACTTTGTTTCTGATGGTGGTGTTGCACTTGCTGACTATGGTACTCCAACAGTAACTGCAACAAATATTTCGAGTTCAACCTCGGGTAATTCACCGGTTCATGAATTTTTCGGTGCAATGTCAAACGGAGCAACCTCATCAAGTAATGGCAACTGGTATAGTCAGAGAAGTAGTCCGAATTCAAGCGGTCAAGGTTCATCAGGTGGTAGTCATGCTGGTGTAGACTTCTGGTGGTCTTCTGGAAATACCGAGGGTCAAGAAGCACACGCTACATGTGGTGGTGTTGTTGATAGATCTGAAGGTGGTGCAAGTCCTGCTGATGGTTCTAACGGTGGTTGTGGTAACAATATCCGTTGGCTTGATGATGCTGGATACTTACACTGGTATATGCACATGAGAGACACACCGTTGTTGAGTGTAGGAGATACAGTCGAACCGGGTCAATTACTCGGTTATGTCGGTAATACAGGTAGCTCAGATGGTGCACATTTGCATTACAATATTAACAACTCAGAAGGATTCGATGGTTGGTCAAGCTCACAAGCAGTAAATCCATTGACATATTTCAATAATTACAATCCATCTGGTGCCAGCGGTGGTAGTAAGACCGGAGACAATACCGGACAACATCGTGGTGGATTTACAAATGCCGGTATACAAACAAATATCTATTCTGGTGCAGGACCGTTCTTACCTGAATCAAATAAATCGAATAAAAATACTGTCATGGGTCCTGTTTCTAAACCAACGATGCAAGTCTCATATGATCCACTTGATCCAAAGTCCTGGACTAAAATTCCAGCAACAGAGCGTGGTCCATATTATCAACAGCTTATCGATTATAACAAGCAGGCTAATAAGAAATCCACAGGTTATGCTGGTACATGGGGTAATGCTGTTGATGATAATGGATATACTCCTGATACATTAAACTATTGGAGGAGCTCATTCTCTGACTGGAATAAATCACACATAAGCAATGACTTCCCTGATCAGCTTAAAGAATTGAAGAAGGTTCTTGGTAAGGGTGACATAGGTGATTTTGATCTCTCATCATATATCCCTCCAGTAGACATGTCTAAGTTTGACCAGTATGATATTGGTGAAAACAGTCCAATACAACAGTTCTATCAGCAATACGAAATCGTTGCAGACACATCAAGCAAGATTGATATGTTAGAAAAAATGAGTAAGATGACATTCAATGTACGTGCACAACGTGTAGAAGAATTGTTAGAAGAACTCATTGAAAAGGTTTCTGGTGATAAACCTGAACCATCCTCAAACAATACAGACGGATATGATCCGAACTTATTCAGAAATGATATACCGGAACAAGTATCCCGTTTAGCTCGAGGATAAAAAATAATTTGATATTATATTGGGGGCGTAATGCCCCCAATATATTTATTTTGTTTCTTCATCATTTTCATCATCAAAAATGTGGTGATCAATAAGCTTCTGGATTGCAGAAACATACTTGAGAATCCTTTCTTTTGATGAAATTCTGTTTGTGTTCTGAAGGATCTCATACTCTTCAACAGTAAGGAGTGCCTTCATTGCCTTGAGCTGATCATCATCTTCCATAGGTCCGATGAAACCATTGGTACCAGGAATGTATAAATCCTTGGCAGTAACAAGTTTTGGTGGTTTAACAACATTTGTTGCTGCTTTGAGTTCCTCAACCTTTTCCTTAAGCTTTTCAGAGAACTCTTCATCACATTCGAGATGTGTGACTTCTTTGAGTTCTTCAACCTTTGTTGTTGGTGTTGTATCTTTTGTCTCAACACCAGTTGACTTACTAAAGTATTCTGATAATTTAGACATATTAATTTCTCCTCCTTGTTTCAATAAATGTGCCACGTGTATAAGCCGGGGACGAACCCCGGCTAACACATGGGTGTGAATGTTGGATATCAAAAGTGTTTGTAGATTACTTCTTGAACATGTCTCTTCTGATCTTGAGCTTGGGTTCCTCATGAGCCTTGATAGTGCTCTTCCACTTCTGACCAGCGTTAGGACCGATTGTCTGAACACCCTCAGAAGTTTTCTCAGGTACCTGAACAACCTTGATTGTAGCAGGTGCTGTGTTGTTGTCGGGTGCAGGAAGATCGAAAGCTCTCTGCTCATCATGCATGAAGCCTGAGATGAGTTCAGGAATCTGTGTAACTGTATTAGTTACATCAACCTCTGCGATCTTTTCATCCATTATACCGATCTCGTCCTTTGAGGGGTAGCCACACTTTGCTACGAACTTCTTACAGTCAGTAACGAAAGCCTTCTGGAAGTTTGTAGCTGGTGCTGCTGTGCTGTTGCTATAATTAGCAAGAGCAGCGAATGCAAACTGTTTGTTGGTTGCCATTGTAAATTCCTCCTTGAATATGTATGTTGGTTTTGTTTAACACAAGAGACTTTTATCCCTTGTAACCTACGTAATTATATGTGTATCTGAAATATAAAAATTAGCCAATGTTTATCAATCCATCAGATACCCCGATTGTTGCTGTTAATGATGCTTCTGAAAGAAATTGTCCTGTCTGTCTGTCTTTGACCATGAAACCTTTGTTGATATATTGTAATATCTGGGATTCAGTTGCTGTTGGTAATTCACCTATTTTCTTTCCATCATTACTAAATATTTCAATCGAATAAGTCATCTAAACTTCACTCCCTTCGTTTTAATGCCTTCTCTTCTGTTTACATATTTCTCTTTCTTTAATATCTGTATATGTCTATAGCTTGTTTAATCCATTCATGTGTAAAACAGTAGTAGTTTTCAATGGGGTGATCACTTACAGACACAACATTTATTGGTGGTAACGTATCATAATAAATATAGCGATGTTCTTCGATATATCTATCGATACATTCCATCATTTCAACTGCATCCAAATAGTCATCGTTTAAAATATATTGTTTGTCATATGGGTATGTCATAATACTTATGTCATATATCTCGGACGTATGTTTTGACATAATGTATTCTTGTTTGATTCTTTTCATTAACCCGGGAAGGGTATTATCAGGTATATTTACCTTTTTGAAAAGTATCTTTTCATGATAAGAAATATAATAGTAGATACACATATTAGCCAACAACGCTAATACATTGTTATCATCCATGATAATCCCCTCCTTTCTAATAGAATCATATATGTATATGTATTCTATAATCGTTGTTTTTCTATGCTACCGATAAAAGGGTCTATAATTCCTATTATTTTATATTTCCACATATATATTATTATTGTGAAGAAGAAAAGAAAGTGAGCTTTCACCTCTTATCTTCTGAAATAAAAAATTCCTGCAAGTGGCCCGATGCAGGTAATGGGCTGGAGAATACCACATGAATAAGAAGATAAAGAAGTTCACAAAGAAGTTCACAAAGAGAATTACCAAGTGGGAAAAGAATCACCCTGTCGCAACAACCACAATCATTATCGCTGATGGCGCAGCAACAATCGGGGGTCTCGTAATGGGCGGTGTTAATCTTTGGAAGAACCGTGCAGTTCTTAAGAACATCCGTAACAATCAGCAGACACCTCCTCAGCCTCAGCCTCAGGTTCCTCCTACAGAAACCACAGCAACATCAGAAGCATAACAATAAAATTGAGGGGCCCAGAAATGGGCCCCAATATATTTTTTTATTTTTTTAGAAATCGTAGTCATCATCTTTGGTATCATCTTTTGTTGGAGTAGAATCAACTGTTGAAGATGACTTAGGAAGTTTATCATCCTTCTTGGTATTAGAAGATGCCTTCTTTGCATCAGAAGCATCACCCTTTGATCTCAGATCATAATGATCGATCTGCGCTTTAAGATTGTTCATCTTAATATTGTATTTCTCGATCATCTTAGCGTAGTTATGTTCAATACGCTTTTTACGCTGTGTCTCAGGAATCTTCTTATAGTCATCATAAGCTTTCTTGGCGACCTCATATTCCTTGGAGATCTGAACATACTTCTCAACCTTCTTGTCATATGATCTTGAGAGTACTGCACTGATCATAGATACAGGATTGAGAGATGCAGCTCCACGGAAGATACCGTTGATTACCTTGAATACACCTTCAATTGTTCCAACAACTACATCTGCTGCAGCACCGAGTGCCTTGAGAGTAGCAGCTTCCTGAACAGGAGTTGCTTTCTTATGAGCCTTGAGGATAAGGTCATCAAGCTTCTTATCGATATCTTTGTTATAGCGTTTTATCCATAACATAGCATCAGACTTTCTTGAAACTTTATCAGGATTATAAACGAATCCCTTATCAGTTGCCTCGGTTGAAGCTATAATGCGGGCAAGTTCACCAACAAGAAGTCTGTAACCGAAGGTATATGCTGCAGTGAAGACAATGTTTTTGTCATCAGGCTTAGCGACATATTCGGCAGTCATCTTTTTGAATGTAGGTCTATGAAGAACGTTAAACATTTCCTTGATGTATTTAACATCTTCAGCAGGGAGACCCTTGATTGTTGATAACTGGGCAACCTGGTATTCGATGTTATCATAATTTGGTGATTTAGTTATATCACCTTTACTCTTGTATTCATCAGAGCTTTTGTTTGAATATATATCAGAAAGCTGACCGAGTATGGTTTCTATGTAAGCATCACTAATGCTTTCCTCGGTAGCCTCGGGTTTCTTTTTCTTATCAAAAAGCATTCTATTTCACCTCCATTAACCTAAAAGCTTGAACATGTCTCTTGTCTTTGTACCAGAAGTATCAAGAGTAGCAAGCTGCTTCTGTACTGATGCAAGAGAATGTACATCGAAGTCGTTGTTCTGGTCAGGAAGAAGTATCTTGATAGACTCAGCATCGATATCAACGATAATCAATGAAATAAGGAAGAGTTCTCCACAGAACTTTCTTGCATTAGAAGCCTTGAGGAGATCGATCTCTGTCTGGTTCTTAATGTTATCAACATCCTGCTGTGACATGATTATTGAAGCATTAGGAATCATACCATTCTTGAGTTTACCCTTACCCTGTTTGTCACGGATAAATGCCGCAAAGATTGACTTACCCTGAACAACTGCTGAAGCGGGAGCGTCACCCTTCATATGAGCAAGTTCATACAGACGACGATACCATTTTCTGTTAGGATCACGAGAGTCTGCAGCAGTCTGTTTCTTTTCATCGATACGGAATATAAGATCCTTCAGGAACTTAAGCTCTCCAGCACGCCACTTAACCTTACGAGAAAGCTTGTCCATTTCCTTAAGAGGATATCTTGCAACCTCAGGAAGAATCGAAGAAGGAACAACACGCATATGTGTCTTAACACCGACGATGTAGTTTATTGGCTGGAGTGAATCATCCTTGTTGAGCATGTTAACAGTAACATTCATCAACAGAGGTTTCATTGTGTTGAGCTTCTGACATTTAGAGTCATCAACATACTGAGGTGCTTTAGCCATAGCCTTTGCATTAACCTCAGTCTTTCTGATAGCTCTGTCTGTATTGAGATTGTCAACACGATCCTTGAGAATCTGATTATTCAGCTTCTCATTCTGTATACGTGTACCAAGAGTACCTACATTATATACAGCATCAGCACCAGCATTAACAGCGCCAAGAACG
>Ga0116190_1003556_pt1 | contig 11414 bp, 7 predicted proteins | sample AD_JPNTR4_MetaG_FD_89808 | JGI IMG/M metagenome (GOLD analysis project Ga0116190, IMG submission 89808) | Active sludge microbial communities of municipal wastewater-treating anaerobic digesters from Japan - AD_JPNTR4_MetaG | ecosystem: Engineered > Bioreactor > Anaerobic > Digestate | place... | reverse complement strand
GTGTTCCACCCTCAAGATCCGCTACATACTGCTCGAATACCTGCCGGGTCGGATTCTCTCCGCGTGAATACTCGAAGCCCTTGTGACGGTTTACTCCGTGCTGCCTGAAGGTTGATACCTGGTAGATCGGAGGACTGACAGCGCCGGTATGCTCGCAAACCGCGCCGGGATGATGGATCAAGCGAGTTTTCAGATGCATAAGTCTTTCATTGTAACTCGTGTCGCGCGACAAAAAGCCGCTCATGCAGGCACGATGATCCTTGGATTAGAACGGCACCCGGGATTGTCTAGTTAAACCGGGCGTCTTCGGGCTGAAGATGGCGGAATCGGGAAATCAGGCGGACGTCCAGGACATGGCTCTTCAGGATTCTCAGGACCTCTTCACCGCGTTTGCAGACATCCTCCAGTTCCAAAAGCCTCTGCTTTTCATAGACCGAGAAATTGAGCCAGGCGCAAATAGAATTAACCAGCGTGTGGTAGTCGAGCTTCTTAAGACCAGACAGCGAAACCGAGTGTGAGTCTGCAGCCTTCGCCACTTCATTGAAATAGCGGACGAGCAGTCGAGACACCTTTCTGGTGTCGGGGCCAAGCGGGATATTTTCGTTCAGGAGGCGGACTCGGGCAGTCCGGTAAGGCCGTACCTGAAGATGTTCTTCAACAACGAACCGGTGCAACCCCTGCACGATGACCTCGATCTCATCCACCGCCGGCGCCTGGTAGTCCACGATGACTCCCATGCCCCCGATTTGGAAAACCTTGGGCTTTTCGGCGGAGTCCCATCCCCATCCTGGCTGCAGGAGAATCACGCCGATCTCGCCTTCCCGCTCTAGCGCGGCTTCAACGAGCTGGCGCTGGGAAGGCTCGGTTATTCGAAGGCTGAGTAACGTACGAGGAAACAAGACCATGTCGGTCAGTGTGAGAATCGGTATTTCGAGTCGCGTAGTCATAAACATCCAAGCGTCGCCCGCAGTGGGAGAGGCTACGCAATTTCGACAGCGAAAGCAAGGGGGAGTTGGAAGGGGAAGTAAGGGGAAAAGGGGCTGTGGGGACAGTCCCTCAGTCGACCTCTCACCTTTAGCAAAATCCGAGTGTGTAGTCCCGCCTTAAGCAGGCCTTAAATCGCCAAGTTACTCCTACTGAGACCCGCTTCACGAAAAAACGTTCGCTCTAAAGCCCGCTTGGAGGCGGGACTACACACGAACCGGATTTGCCTCTTCTTCCTCAGGTCCTGGCCGGCTCGGCGGTTTGTATCCGAGCTGACCGCGCGGTACGGTAGCGATTCGCTACGTCGGCCCAGTTAATGACGTTGAAGAAGGCTTTGACGTAGTCAGCTCTTCGATTCTGGTATTTCAGGTAATAGGCGTGTTCCCAGACGTCCAGTACCAGAAGCGGTACCGATCCAAATTGGTTTAGATTCTGGTGTTTTTCCACGCCGAGAATTACAAGCTGATCGGTCAAAGTCTGATAAGCCAGAATGGCCCATCCGCTTCCCTCTACGGCGACTGCGGCGGCCTGGAAATGGTTCTTGAAGCCCTCGTAGCTCCCAAAGTCTCGCCTGATCGCCTCGGCCAGTTCTCCACTCGGCTCACCTCCGCCCTTGGGCGTCATGTTCGGCCAAAAGATGGAATGGAGCATATGTCCGGAGCCATGAAAGGCGACTTCTCTCTCCCAATGCTTGACCAGCGCAAAATCACCGCTTGCACGGGCTTCAGCCAACTTCTGCTCGGCCTTGTTCAAACCATCGACGTAGGACTGATGGTGTTTGTCGTGATGCAAGCGCATCGTCTGCTCATCGATATGAGGTTCAAGTGCGTTGTAGTCATATGGCAAAGGGGGTAAAGTGTGTGACATTTTGATCTTCTCCTTCGACGCTCTGATACTATTCTTGTTTTTTGAAGATAGACGATAATTCCGGGAAGCCGGATTCAAGAAAGACAACCGCGACAGTCATTTTGCTCAATGAAACGATTTATTTGCATACATGGTCACTTTTACCAGCCGCCTCGAGAAAACCCGTGGCTGGAAGCAATAGAAATTCAAGACTCGGCGCATCCGTTCCACGACTGGAACGAGAGGATCACCGCAGAGTGCTACGCACCTAACGCTCTCTCCCGCATTCTCGATGACCAGGGCCGGATAGTAAAGATCGTCAACAATTACGCGCGCATAAGCTTTGATGTCGGCCCCACGCTGCTCAGCTGGATGGAGATCAAGGCCCGCGAAGTCTACGACGCGATCCTGGAAGCCGACCGAATAAGTCGCAAAACCTTCTCCGGACACGGTTCTGCCATGGCGCAGATTTACAACCACATGATCATGCCGCTGGCGACCCGTGAACAAAAAGAAACCCAGGCATATTGGGCCGTCAGGGACTTTGAGCACCGTTTCGGCCGCTTCCCCGAAGGCATGTGGCTCCCCGAAACGGCCGTCGACGTCGAGACATTGGAGGTTCTGGCGGCACTAGATCTCAAGTTCACGATTCTCGCCCCTCACCAGGCTAAGCGCCGGCGTCGGATCGGGGACAAGGATTGGATCAGTATCGCAGAACGAGGCCTCGATACGAGGAAAGCTTATTTGGCGAAACTCCCCTCGGGCCGCTCTATCGCCCTGTTCTTTTACGATTCTCACATCTCGCGGGGAGTGGCCTTCGAACGCCTCCTGGACAGCGGCGACAATTTTGCACGGCGCCTGATGGAAGCGTTTTCCGATCATTCGTCCGGAGCGCAACTCGTTCACATCGCCACCGACGGGGAAACTTACGGGCACCATCACCGCTACGGCGAAATGGCCCTCTCTTACGCGATCCGCCAGATCGAGTCCTCCAGTCATACCCGCATAACCAATTACGGGGAGTACCTTGAACGTTTTCCGCCGACCTGCGAGGTGGAGATCAGCGAAAACACGGCCTGGAGCTGTGCCCATGGGATTGAACGATGGCGAAGCAACTGCGGATGCTGCGTGACCCACGTTCCAGGTTGGAACCAGGAATGGCGGGTTGCCCTGAGGTCGAGCCTGGACTGGCTTGAACAGGAACTGTCGTGCCGCTTCCTCCAGTCGGCCAGGGATTACTTGAAAGACCCGTGGAAAGCACAGAATGACTATATCGAGGTGATTCTTGATCGCTCTCCCCAGTCCGTAGAGTTGTTTCTGGACCGCCATGCTCTCCGGCCTCTCGACCATGACGCCAAGGTCAAGGTTCTGCGCCTGCTCGAAATGCAACGTCACACCATGCTCATGTTCACAAGTTGCGGCTGGTTCTTTGACGACATCTCGGGAATCGAGGCAGTTCAGAACCTCTGTTATGCGGCTCGCGCCGCTCAGCTTGCGGAACAGGTTTTTGGAAACTGTTTCGAGGACGGGCTGGCCGAGAGACTTCAGCATGCCCGGAGTAACATTCGCGAGCAGTTAAATGGCCAGCAGATCTACGAAACACGGGTCAGGCCCGCCGTGACAGACCTGAAAAAAGTGGCTGCCCACTATGCCATCAGCTCTCTTTTTGAAAACTACAATGACACCACCCGGCTTTACTCCTACACCATCTACTCCGGCAACCCTCGAAAAGTACACGCAGGACGCACGCGCCTGGCGATTGGCCGTCTGGATATCACCTCAAATACCACCTTCGAGACCGGTAGTTTCACGTTCTGCGCTTTTTATTTTGGCGGGCATAATCTGACGGGTGGCGTTAGAGAATTCAGATCTTTGGAAGAGCACGAGATTCTTCTCACAGAGATCGAGGAAGCTTTCAATTCAGGCGATATAGTAAGGATCGTTCGCTTGGCGGATAGCCACTTTCCCGGAAATCTTTATTCTCTCAAGCAGCTCTTTCGGGATGAGCAAAGGAAAATCGCGGCGCTGATGCTCGAGCCTACCCTAAAGGATGTCGCAGATGCCTACCGCGATATCTACGAGCCTAACGTCCCACTCATGCGATTTCTCGAGGACCTTCGAATCCCCCTGCCCAAGGCATTCGACCTCGCCGCACAGTTTGTTCTCAACCAGGGCTTGGAAAAGGCGTTCGAAAAAGAACCGCTTGATTTGAACGAAATCGCCTCCCTTTTGCAGCAGGCCAAGGTACGCCGAATCACACTGGATTCGGAGAAGCTCGGATTCCAGCTGCGTAATGTGGTCAAGCAAAGAAGTAAGCACTTGCGGCGCAAACCGGCCGACATGGATGTCATTGAAGGACTGGCGAGTTTGCTTGAACTTGCTGGAATGCTGCCTTTCCCCGTGGTTCTCTGGGATCTGGAGAATGTGCTGTACGAGGTGATCCAGGTTCGTTACCCGGTTATGAAGAAAAGGGCGGAAGGTGGAGATGAAATCGCCCAAACCTGGATAAAAGCGATACAAAACCTGGCCGAGAAAATCAGGGTCAGGGTGTAGAGGCAAAATTTCCACATTTGTGCAAATCTGTGTGGAAAAACGGCGGCAGCGGCGAGGGCGTGGCAGCTGGAAGGACTGGAAGGACATAAAGGAAAGGACATAAAGGACATAAAGGACATAAAGGACTTAAAGGACTTAAAGGACGCAAAGGACAATTAATCTGTCGTCCTCTGAGCCCTCGAAGTCCTTTGAGTCCTTTATGTCCTTTATGTCCTTTTCGTCCTTTGTCCACTCCCCTACTTCACGCCCGCAACCGCTGCCTCATCATTCTGAGTTCCTCCCAGAGGGCGCTCGGGATACGACCGTCAAAACGCTGGTAGAACTCTTCGATATCGTTCAGTTCCTTCTGCCAGCCTTCCCGGTCAACTTCGAGCAGACGCTTGACCTTTTCCGCGTCGATCCGGAGTCCGTTCAGATCCAGAGAATCTACTGTTGGCAGGTGGCCGATCGGCGTTGAGTTGTATGCGGCCGTTCCTTCCACCCGCTCGCATATCCACTTCAGAACCCGGCTGTTTTCACCGTAACCCGGCCAGAGCCAACGTCCCTGCTCATCCTTCCGGAACCAGTTCACAAAAAAGATCTTGGGCAGCTTCTCGCGATCCACGCGTTCGGGAAGTGAAAGCCAGTAGGACAGATAATCCCCCATGTGGTACCCGCAAAATGGGAGCATGGCGAATGGATCGCGGCGCATGATGCCAGCTTGGCCAAGCGCCGCGGAAGTTGTTTCCGAAGCAGCCGAGGAGCCAAGAAACACGCCGTGTTCCCAGCTTAACGCCTCGTTTACTAATGGAACCGTGTTGGGACGCCGCCCTCCGAAGAGGATGGCGGAAAGCGGCACTCCGAGAGGGTTCTCCCATTCCGGATCAATTACCGGGCACTGCGAGGCCGGGGCGGTGAACCGGGCATTCGGGTGCGCTGCATTGCGGCCATTCCCCGGAGTCCATTCATTCCCCTGCCAGTCAATCGCCCGCGACGGGGCAGGAGTATCCATTCCTTCCCACCACACATCGCCCTCAGGAGTGAGCGCCACGTTCGTGAAGATGGCGTTACACCGAAAAGATGCCATGGCATTCGGGTTGGACTTGTGCGAGGTGCCCGGCCCGACACCAAAAAAGCCCGTTTCCGGGTTTAACCCGTACAGGCGCCCATCTTCGCCCACTCGAATCCAGGCAATGTCATCTCCGAGGCAGTGGACCTTCCACCCCGGCAGCGTCGGTTGCATCATTGCCAGATTCGTTTTGCCGCAAGCGCTCGGGAAAGCAGCCGCAATGTAGTGCTTGCGTCCAGCCGGAGTAGTCACTCCCATGATCAGCATGTGCTCAGCCAGCCAGCCTTCCTTCCTTGCCATGACGGAGGCAATGCGGAGGGCCAAGCACTTCTTCCCCAGGAGCGCGTTCCCGCCGTACCCTGACCCATATGACCAGATCGACGGTTCTTCCGGAAAATGAACGATGAATTTCTTGGACGGTTCGGGTTCGCAGGGCCAGGCGGGATCCGACTCGCCAGATTTCAGGGGAGCGCCCACCGAATGGAGACACGGTACGAATTCGCCGTTTTCTCCCAATTCTTCAAGTACTCGACTCCCCATCCTCGTCATGATTCGCATGTTCACCACGACGTACGCAGAGTCGGTTATTTCCACCCCGATCTTCGCCAAGGGCGAGCCAAACGGGCCCATACAGAAGGGAACGACGTAAAGCGTCCGACCACGCATGCAACCGTTAAAAAGTGATTTGAGCGTGGCTTTCATCTCGACCGGGTCTGCCCAATGGTTGGTCAGCCCGGCGTCTTCGCGACGCAACGAGCAAATGAACGTCCGGTCCTCAACACGAGCGACATCGCTCGGATGAGACCGGGCCAGAAAACTATTTGGACGCGCTTCTGAGTCAAGGCGTGTGAAGGTTCCCTGTCGTACCAGTTCGTCACACAAGGCTCGATACTCGCTTTCCGAACCGTCGCACCAGTGGACTCGAGCCGGCTGACACATCCGGATCACCTCTTCGACCCATGCCAGCAGTTTTCTGTTTGTTGTACGCGTTCCCACTATCGTCTCCCCTAATTCTTCCAAGGCGCTCTTCAACCTCCCTCCGTCGTTCAATCGCTGAACTTATGCTGTGTGGCCGGGAAAGAAGCCAAGTTAGGATAGCGAGATTCCGGCCCAAGTCAATTATTTTCGCAAAAAAAACTGACAAAAACGAAGACCTGAGATCATGTCGTAAACTAAGGAGCGAACAGATGCTCATGAAGATCGCCACTTGGAACGTTAACGGAATTCGGGCACGGCAGTCGCAACTGCTGGAATGGCTCTCTCAGGAGCGCCCTGACGCACTCTGTCTGCAGGAAATCAAAGCTTCGCCCTGTCAATTGCCGCCTGAACTCTGTGATCTCGAGGGCTATTGGTGTTACTGGCACGGAGAACGGGCTTACTCGGGCGTAGGTCTTCACTTGAACAAGACAACCGTTCCGACGTTACCACGGTTTGTCCATCCCCCTTTTGATTTCGAAAACCGCATTGTCACCGTCGATCTGGGACGCTTGACCCTTGCTTCCGTCTACGTCCCGAACGGAGGCAAGGATTTTACAGCGAAGATGAACTTCCTTCGGGAAATCGAGCAAATGGCGATTGCTTACCGGAATGAGGGCAGACTGCTGGTGATTTGCGGCGATTTGAATGTGGCCCGGACTGAAATGGATGTCCACCCGAAGGAAAGAAAACCCAACGCCATTGGTCAATTACCGGAAGAACGAGCTTTGTTGGAACGAATCATCGAAAACGGGGGGCTGGTTGACGTCGGGCGCGCGCTCGACCCTGACAACGACAGGCTCTTTACGTGGTGGCCTCCGTGGCGCAATCTCCGTCAGCGAAACATAGGATGGCGCCTGGATTACGTTCTGGCCAGTGAAGAACTGGCAAAAAAGGCCATTAGTTGTCCCTCGTTCCGCGAGATCGGGACAAGCGACCACGCGCCTGTCGTGGCCACTTTCGAAATCGACAACCCAATCCTTTAGGCTCTCATCGGTACGCCATTGCCTGCTTGAGCCGGCCAATGGCTTGCTCGGCTTCAGCCTGCACGTCCGGGTCTCCCACCACGGACTGTGCCAGATCGATCGCCTCCTGGCATACAAACCGAGGCAGAACGGCAAGCGCGGCTTTCTTGACCTCCGGTGCCCGGGCGATCTCGAGTGCATCGGCCAGCAACCGCACGGATTCCCTTTCCGGCCGATCAGACGGCAGCTGGAGCAGTTTCAGATAGCTGCGAAGGGCCAGCACATGATGAGCCGGAAGCGACGTCTCCCTGGCCGCCGCTGCCAGTTCAGGAAGCGGCTCGCTGTCCGTCCAGTCACCTAAGGCGAGTATCGCTGCCCGGCAAACGGCCGGATCATCCTCCTTCAGCGCCGCTTTCAAGAGCGGCAGACCCTCCCGGCTTCCACCAGTTGCCAACACCGTCACCAGCGATTCCCGCACCTCCGGGCGGGTGACTGAGGAGTACGCCGCGACGACCAGGTTCATCCCGGCACCGCCCGATCGACGACAGGCGGCCGACACGGCGCGGGCCGCCTCCTCACGTTCGCCGCGATCCGGAGTCGTCGTCAGGAATGCCAGCAGCGGTGCAACATCTTTCTCACGGCCGATCTCCCGCCAGGCTCTTAGCGCCTCACGCCTGACTTCCGGCGCTGTATCCCGAATTGCCTCAACGAGCACCGGCGACGCTTCTCGAATTCCACGTTCTGCAACAGCGCGCAGGAGTTCCACCTTCACTGGCCCGGAGGCAGTGGGGATGGCATTCAGGATGGATTGATCGACATCCTGTCCCGGAATTCGGTAAAGAGTGTTTCTAGCCGCTTGCTGGATCACGCCGCTCGAGTCGGCAGCAGCGGTGGAAAGCAGAGTGACACACGAAGCATCCCCCAGTCGGGCGAGGGCCTCCAATGCGGCCGCGCGGACCTGATCCGGACCGCTCGCAGCCACCTCTTTCACAAACGCGGCAGCTGCGCGGTCCCGGCGATCAGCCAGCGCCGCTAACATTCGAACTTTCATTATCGGCGCGAGCGTCGGGTAAATTCTCATCAGCTGACGTGTCACATCCGGAAGCGGAGACTCGACAAGGAGCCTGAGGGCCGCCGTCCCCACTTCTTCGTCGCCCTCTTTTAGCGCGGACAGGAGCGTGGGAATGGCGCCATTTCCCATAGCCCGCCACAACCCATGAAGCCCGGCAATCCGAATCTGCGCCGGTTCGCTCGCGAATATCATGTCTCGATAAATGATGTATGCAGCCCGTATTCTCCCCTCTCTGACACACAAGTCGGCCCAGTTCATCAGGGCTTCCTGTACGGTGCTTCTTTTCCTGGAATCGGCCGTGGTCTTGGCGCTTAAAAGAGCACTGATCGCCTCCTGATCGCCAATGCGAGCCAAGGCATTGGCTGCAGCCTCGAACGTTTCTTCAGAGGATAGAAACGGAATCAGCAGGCGCGTAGCTTTTCGGTCGCGTCGCATCCCAATGCTATTGATGATCCCAACGACATGCGGTGTGCCGGCCGTTCTCAGGGCATTTCTTAACGCCTCATCTGCCCGTTTTCCGGGTATCTTCTCCAAGACTGACCGAGCCATCTCGCAAGTTTGCGGATCCCGAATCAGTCGTTCCAAGACCGGCGTCGATGTCTCCGTCGCAAAAACGGCCAACTGCCGGCAGATGAAGTCCTTACCGGCCAGGCTGGCGCGGGAATCGAGGAATTGGACGAAAGCCTTTTCAATGCTCGCCATCTGCTTTCTGTCCGAGAGGCGATCACCGACATAGCCGGACAACTCCTCGAGGGCTTCGCGACTGGAACCGTATTCGTACACAGCTACTTTCGCGAGCAGTGCCGGTAGCCTGTCGGCTTCCGCCTGCCGGTTCTTGGCTTGCAGTTGCGCGCTCAAGCAAAGCGAAACAACCAAACCCCATGTCACTACGGGGAGCGTGAACCATCGAGCTTTCATCAGCGACCTCCGCGAGGCGCCGGAACTGGTGTTGTGTCGGCTTGAAGATCGCCAAGCGCAAACTGAATTCCGGCCAGAAAGTGGGCGAGGATGGGTCCGTTCCAGAAGATGTGCGGGTTGTGCCCGAGAGACGAGTAAAACACCCGTCCCTTCCCGTAGTTCTTTATCCAACTTATCGCGAAGTCACGATCCGCGAAACGTTCGGGCAAGAACCGTCGGGCCGGGTTCATGTCAGTCCGCTGGGTGTCAATACTCAATAGAACCCGCAACTTGTCACGCGAGTATGGAGCTTGAAACTGGAAAACCTCATCCTGGACTTCGAAACGTTCCTTCGGAAAACCAGAGTTCACCGGATGTTGTTGGTCCTCCACCTGCAATACTATCGTCTCGTTTGGCTTCCACGGATGTCCGCCGTTCTCATAACCGCCCAACATTTCTCCGAATTCCGGGAACTGGTCGTAGCGAGGCCACTGCACAAAAGTGGCCGCGGCTGCATGGATGCCGACGAACCCTTTGCCTTGCGCGACGAACTCGAGAAGCGATTTACGGAGGTCCGGATCTTCGGTTAAGACACCCACCGTGTTGTTGAAGCAGATGGCGTCGAATTCCGCCAGTCTCTCGGGTCTCAGGACGTTGATATCATTTGTGAACGTCGCCTGGTAGGCGCCGGTCTTCTCGCCCATCCGGCGGAGCGCCCAATTGCCGACCGGTAGCGAAGCGTGCCCTCTCCGGGGCTGGCCGTCCCGTACGTTCAAGGTCATGATCAGCAACCGGCGCGGTCGGGAAGGAATCGCTGGGGCTTTCGAAGGCAGAGCCTCTTCTATCATTCGTCGTTGCTCGGCCGTGACTTCGTCGGCAAGATCCGGCGTCTGAAAAGAAAACCAGGTGAGCAAGAGAGCGAGAATGCCGGGCAGTGCTGTCATTGTGTGCTCCTTTAAGGCAATCGGTGGATTCCTCGATCGTCAATTGTTCGTTTCACAAATGCCATGGGCTCCGCATTGTCCGTGAGAGCATTCGGTTCGCTTGCTCATCTCCCACAAAAAGCTCGAGATGCGGGTCCCACTGCAATCGACGCTTCAACCGCATGGCAATATCCGCCTGGTGGCAAATAGTGTCCGACCTGACAGCCGCTTCGATCGGCGATAAGGGCTGGCGGCGGGTTCGGACACAATCCAGGAAATTCCTCCGGTGATCGGTGCTCCGCGGAAACTGGATCTCGTTAGGTCCAATTACTGTTTTCAAAAGCGAAGCAGGGTGGGTGTGGATGCCGTCGCGGCTCACGTAAATCCATCCCTCGGTGCCCTCAAACAGCATTCCCATCCAGTGGAGTGAAAACTGTTTCGCCTTCTTTAACGCAGTCCGCATATCCATGTGGACGAGTTTCACTCCGTTTGGATAAGTGTGCTCGATCTCCCAGGCCGTGACTGTATCGTAGAGTCCGTCTTTCGGGAAAACTCCCCATCCTTCGATTTCCGTCGGCGCGGTGTTATCCCCTAGCACCCACTGAGCGATATCGACATCGTGCACACCCCAGGCTCCGCCAACACAGCCGAGAGAATAGTCGTAGATCAGCGTCCATTTAGAAGTGCAGCGCTCGAAGGTGTAGGGCGCCCAGGGGGCTGGTCCCAGCCACATGTCATAGTCAAACCCGGGCGGGACAGGCTGTTCGGGCTGATTCGGTATGTACTGCGATGTCGCAGAGCCGATCATGATCGTTTTTAGTTCCCCTATACGGCCGTTTGCAACAAGTTCTGCCGCAAACCGGTAGTTGTAGCTCGACCGCTGCTGAGTGCCGAATTGGAAGACGACCTGGTGCCGCTTTACTGCAGTCCGGACAGCCTTGCTCTCCGCCACGGTCCGGGCCATAGGCTTTTCATAGTACATGTCCTTGCCGGCCTGCGCCGCCTCGATTCCAATGAGAGCGTGCCAATGATCGGGAACCGCAATGAGAACGGCATCAATGTCGCGGCGGGCCAGCAGTTCTCGGAAATCGTTGTAAGTGGCGCATGCCTTGTCCTGGTATTTCGCGTCCACCCTTTCTTTGGCCCTGAGT
>Ga0116190_1003549_pt1 | contig 11426 bp, 10 predicted proteins | sample AD_JPNTR4_MetaG_FD_89808 | JGI IMG/M metagenome (GOLD analysis project Ga0116190, IMG submission 89808) | Active sludge microbial communities of municipal wastewater-treating anaerobic digesters from Japan - AD_JPNTR4_MetaG | ecosystem: Engineered > Bioreactor > Anaerobic > Digestate | place... | reverse complement strand
GTCTTCAGGAGTTTGCCATCGTTAAGGAAACTGCTCCACTTCAGGGCGAGAATATCAGAGATCCTCAGGCCCGTGTTTATCCCCAGGGTGAAAAGAAGGAGGTCCCTGTAGTTAGATTCACCCCTCATAATGGATTTCATCGCATCGATCTTCTTAGTATCGCGTATAGGCTGGACTTCCTTCATAACTACACCCCTTAAAACACTCTCTAACGCACTTTCTTCTACTGTACCCTCATCTACCTATGTCCCACGGCAAAACTTTCAATACAGCGCGTTTAATACATAGGAAGGCCCAGCTGTATGGGTTTCTCATTAGCCTTCTCTCTCAGGTATGGTGGCTTAACTACCGCATACCTGTGCCTCTGCCTTATACGCATCTGCCTGTTGAAGTACCTTCGTGCTCTGTCCTCTGTTGGGAAGACTTTAGTGACGAAAGTCGCGCGCTCTGAGATCCTGCCGAAGATTATTGTGACCGGATACCCTACAAAAGTGGTCTGGTGTTCGTCGCTTATAAAGTAAAACCGTCTCATATTACTCTCGGGTACTACTTTTTCCAGATAAATAGATGGCACTTCGGGACCTCCGGGATAGATTCATAAAACTAACATAAACCCATTATACAGAACTTTTAGTTAAATACAAAATCGAGCTTTAGGATCACCGCCGGAGAGAATCAAACTGAAAGCCTTTGTGGGTAAGGGAAAGGAGAGAACCAGCGAAATTAACACAATGCTCTTGTGTTATGTTGGTTAGCGCAACCGATAACCGTAGAGAACTTCCTATAGGTTGAAGGATTGTATTTCAGAAGTCTATGGTATAATCACAAATAACGGCAATAATGTCTGTATATTGCCATTATTTGTAGGTGATTTCAATGGAAAAGATTAGCCATAACCAAGTAGAAGAGTGGTTCAGAAACAACCAGTTTCTTATGCACTATCAACTGGTAAATGAACTGAAGAAGCTTTTCCCTAATATGAAAAATGGTACTTATTATTCAGCCCTTCACCTTTTGAAGAGAGATGGACTCATAAGAAACGTCAGAAGAGGCCTTTATGCCGCCGGAAGCAAACGGGAGTTCGAACCCGCCGTATCGAAGGAACTCTCAGATTTATTCAAGAAGCTTCGGAAGAGGTTCCCGTACCTGGATAATCTGTGTGTGTGGGATACTAAATGGCTTAATGAATTTACGGTCCAGCAGACTCCTGCTTCAATCACAATTGTCGAAGTGCTTAGAGGCACAGAAGGAGCAGTATTTGACTTTGTAAAGTCCTCATATTCTCCAGTGTTTCTTACTCCAACCCCCAAAGAGATAGACAACTATATTTTGGGCAGCAGAAAGTGTTTTGTTGTAATGCCTCTTGTTAGCGAGGCGCCGGTAATGTCTTATGATAAGATCACCGTTCCGAAACTGGAGAAAATACTTGTCGATCTTGTCTGTAACAGGGATCTCTTCGTATCATTCCAGGGTGCTGAATTACGCAACATATACCACAAGGCTTTGGCGGATTACAACTTGAGTCTGAGCACGATCAGAAGGTATGCCAAGCGACGCGGGAGGTTGGAGGAGATAGACAAGCTCTTACTTAGCCAGAGAGAGAGCATATGATTACAAGGAACTCACTTGCCAAACAATGGTTGGATACAGTTATGGAATCCTACAAGAGGAATGATCCAGGAATAGTAGAGAAGAGCATAATGGCGCTGACGTTGCTCGAACAGCTTTCCGTTGAAGGCCTCGACTTCATATTCAAAGGCGGGACATCTCTTATGCTTCTTCTGGGTAACTTCAACAGGTTCTCATTGGATATAGACATACTTCTTCCCTACAAACCCGAGAACCTCGAAGATATATTCAACAAGATATGCAGCAAAGGGGTATTCAAAAACTGTTCTGAGGACAAACGCAAGGCCACTTCAAATGTTCCAAAAGTTCACTATAGCTTTGCGTGGGATTCGATTATTGATGGTACGGAAAGGACGGTTCTTCTCGATATTCTCTTCCAGGAAACGGGTAATAGAGAGTTGTTGAAGATTCCCATTAAGCACAGAGTGATCGAAACTGTTCCGCCCGAGGTACCTGTAAAGGTTCAGAGCGTGGATGCTCTCCTGGGGGACAAGCTCACGGCCTTTGCACCTAACACAACGGGAATACCGTATGATGTTGAAAAAGACATAGAGATAATAAAGCAACTATTTGACCTTGGAATCCTCTTTGATAACCTGGACAACCTCAATTCTGTGCACACCTCATTTACTCAAAACTGCCTGCAGGAACTCTCTTACAGACAACTCCGATTAAGTGAAGAAGAAGTGCTGAACGATTGCTTTGACACTGCCCTTACACTGGTCTACAGGGGGGCTTATAAGGCTGAGAATTTCTCCAGGTTGATGACAGGTATTAGAGGTTTTAGAAACTTTGTTTTCAACAGCAGCTACTCTCAAGAGGATGCTATCCGTAGCGCTGCAAAGGTTATGTATCTTGTTCAGGCTATCCTTAGCGGGAAGGATAAATGTGAGAAATTCGAAACCCCAGAAGATGTAAGAGAGTTAATAATTACGGATCCAAAATGGAGCAAACTGAACAAGATAAAGAAGACAGACCCAGAGGCATTCTTCTACCTTTTCAGTGCTGTGAAACTGCTTGGGGGATAAAGAAGTATCCCAAAATAGAGTATTCTGTAATGACTGCAGAGGATTACCGATGAGTCGCTTACATTTCTAAACAAATTATCCACGGTGAGTCCTGAGGCCTCCGCATACTTCAGCAAAGCTGTAGACCAGATCGGCATACAATGAGTGCCACCGGACTTTATCTATGACTATTGGAGGGATCGGTAAAGGCATACGTCGTAATCTCCACAAAACGGGTTGGATCAAACCCGTCAATCCTAACGAACAATCTATTCACCTCGTCCACGAGTCCGGATTATGGACAAGCAGTGGTGTTAGGCAACAACCACTTTTGGTACCAGGCTTTCAGTCTTTCACACCGGCGACTGTGTGATCCTTAGCGGCCTTCACTATAAGAGAACTCAGAAACTCCTCAGGAGTGGTGTCTGCCTGTTCGCTCAGTTCAGTGAGCAATTGTGCGGCCTCTTCGGACAGCTTAATGTAGTTATCCGCTTTGGGAGTGAGAGCTATCTTACCGCCGAGAGCACTCACGAGCTTGTACATCATCTGATAGGAAAGATTCTGTTTTCCTGCCTCTATTCTTGAGATATTAGGAACGCTTATGCCTGTGAGTTCACTAAGGTCCTTCTGAGTCATACCCTTTTCCACTCTGAGATCGATCAGTTCATCTATGAAGTTTCTCAGCGGTTTCTTCTCATTGTAAATGGCCGCAAACTCCGCGTTCTTCATAAGATTAGCCTTTAGCTTATCGAATCCTGACATCTATAACACCACCTTCTACATTCACATAATTACTTACTCACATAAGTATATTATCATATATGATAATAAAGAGATTATCGCTGTCTGTTATCGATACCGCTGGAAAACGTGTTTGGTCTATTGTGTAACATCGATTATCATAGTGTTGAAAGCAGCTAGCTTTTTACTGAGCACAACAAGCACCCAGACAAATTGGAGTTAGCAAGATGAGACACTCGAGATTGAGAAGAATTGAAAAAAGCCTGGCAGGTGATGGTTGAAATGGCATACTACACGGACCTCTTTTCGCCGGAAACATATGAAGCTTTTTCAAAGTCGGACAGAACAATTTCTGGATTTCGGATACGGCACAAGAATCAGGCAAGCAAGGTAAACATTGGAGATAAACTTATATGTTACCTGACCAAACTCTCACGCTGGATTGGAGTACTAGAAGTTACCAGCAAGCATTTCATAGAGGATTCTCCCCGTTTCTATGAAGCAGACGACCCATTTGTAGTGAGATTCAAAGTCAAGCCTCTGGTCTGGTTGGAAGTTGAGAAAGCCCTTCCAATACACGAGACTGAGATATGGAAGGGATTATCCTTTACAAGAGACCTTCAACCAGACTCTAATGCCTGGACCGGAAAGGTCAGAGGTAGTTTGGTTAGACTGGAGGACGAGGACGGACAATTCTTGGAAGTGACCCTTTCCGAACAGGAGCGAATTAAGAAAGTATTCACCTACGACCTCGATGCTTATAAGAAGCATCTACTACCAAGAGTTAGGGGTGTGGAAAAAGACATAGCAGTTACCGTCCCAACTGATGATGACTCTGAGGTAACCGAAGCACTTGAAGGGCTTTCTGAGACTCGCGAATCGATAAGGATGCAGGCCTTACTGGCAGACATTGGTGCTAAGATGGGAATGAAGATATGGATTCCAAAGAACGATCGTAGCAGAGTACTTTCTGAATGTAAGAGCAGCAACCCGGCTATCCTGGAGAGGCTGCCCCTCAATTACGATGAGACTACCCTGAAAACTATAGAGCAGATAGATGTTCTATGGTTGAAAGGAAGATCGATAAAGAGGGCTTTCGAGGTGGAACATACCACTTCAATATACTCCGGCATTCTCAGGATGGCCGATCTGCTTGCACTCCAGCCAAATATGGATATACGCCTTCACATAGTAGCGCCTGTTGGAAGGAAAGAGAAGGTCTTTCAAGAGCTGCGGAGACCGGTCTTCTCCTTATTGGATCGTGGACCTCTGTACGAAGCCTGCACATACCTCTCCTATGAAAGCGTAAGAGAGATAGCGTCTCTCCCGCATCTGGCGCATTTATCCGATGATGTGTTAGAAGAGTACAGTGAAAATGCGGAGGACTGATTTGGAACAGTGATTGTCATAAAGGGTCCGCCTGATAGACTCTCTAAACTTACTGTGACCAGCAAGCCCTTTGCGGTAATAGACTTTTACTTCCAGTCCTATAGAGCTCTTTATACCATCTGCGTAATATGAGACAACGACTTCCCAGACAAACATCTATTTTCGCCTATATCCCTTACCCAATAAGCAACACCGACATTTTATGATGAAAAACTGCAAATCTCAACGGCAAGCACACTAGAGGATGTTGTATTGTTGCCAGGAACAAATACTCATACTTGGAGGTGCTGCAATGTTGGTTACAGATGCGGGAGACGGCTACGTCTATATTGAATTTCCAGCTTCAGAGCTTGTGGGAAGACAGAAGTCTGGGGAGTTCATAACCTACAGCGATAGAAATGGGCTCAAGAGTCTAAGAAGATTACTATATGCAGAAGAGGTCGAAGGCTTCGTCAAAAGACGGTGTCCGGCGCTTTTTGAAGCCGTTACCAGCGATAAGATATTCCGAAAGGTGAAAAGCGCGTTAGCGGAGAACCCCACCGCATAGTGAAACCGGCAGCAAGAAGCTGCCGAGCTTTCTTTCAATGAAGGAGAGTATCAGATCAGGCCTTTCCTGCCCAACTGTCCGCAATCGCCGCCTCTGCCACAAGAGGAATGTCTATGAAACCGTCCCCTGCGCTCTCCATAACAGTTACAAGCATTCTCTTCGCCTCTTCTGCCTTATCCTCAGGAACTTCGAGTATGATCTCGTCGTGGATAATTGCTACCAGCTTCGCTTCCGTCCCCTTTAGTGCTTTTGGGAGCCTGGCCAGGGCGATTTTCATTATGTCGGCTGCAGTCCCTTGAACCGGCATATTCAACCGTTCATTCAAGCTGGAAACTGTACTCCACAGCCTTCTCCTGCCCTTAAGAGTCCTAGCTTCGTAGTAACTTCCGCTTTTTGTGCATTTATGCCAATCTCGCAGGCCGGTATAATGATCGAAGAACTTCCCCTTAAACTCTTCGGCCTCTTTCACGCTCATCTTTACTCCATAGCTATTTTCTGCATAATCTGAAAGTCCTCGAGCCCCCATAGCGAATAGCAGCCCGAAGTTGACTGCCTTGGCCAGTTGCCTCTCTTTTTTATCAATATCTGCGGGGTCTTTCCCTGTGAGAATAGCGGCTGTTTGTCTATGGAGATCCTCCCCCGTTCTGTAGGCTTTCAGCATTACAGGGTCACGGCTTATTGCCGCAGCCACCCTCAACTCTATCTGGGAGTAATCGGCAATCACGAACTTGTTTCCCGGGGCCGGTATGAAACATTCCCGGAACCTGGTTTCGTTGGGAATCTGCTGAAGATTCGGATTCGAACAGGAAAATCGTCCAGTGGCTGCCCCGAGCTGCCAGTAAGATGGGTGAATCCTGCCCGTTACTGGGTGAATGAAACCCGGTAGTTTTTCCGTGAATGTCGAAACAGCTTTAGATGCTTTTCGGTAGCGTAGAATAACAGAGGCTTCGGGGTGTTTCTTTTCCATAGATTTCAGAGTGGCTGCGTCCGTCTTATCAATTTTTATTCCCTTCTTTTCTAGAGCTTCTAGCAACTGCTTGGGACTGTTGAGGTTTATTCCGTCACCGAATAGGTTTCGGCAATCTGCCTCGGCTTCCTCCAGTTCTGTGTGCAGTTGGCCGGTGAGCCTCTCGAGTTTCTGTCTGTCCAGCAGGATACCATTCAGCTCTAGCTCCACCACCGCGTGCAGTGTGTCGAACTCTATCTGTGCAACCTCTGAAAGTTTCGCTTTCTTTATCCCTTCGGTTATGGGTGTATAGAGCTCCAGCAGGACCGTGACGTCCCTGGCCGCGTACTCCAGCTGTTCTTTTGAGAGCTCCCCTGACCAGTCACTCTTCTGCTGTTCTTTGGGGAGGGGCTTCTGCAGATATTTCAGAGAGAGGTCAGATAATTTGGAGGAGCTTCCAAGGCCGGAGACTATGAGCTGTTCGGCTAACATCGTGTCGAATACCGGGCCTTCAACGTCTATACCGGCTATTTTGAGAAAAGACAGGTCGAATTTCGCGTTGTGGAAGAGCTTTGTGGTACCCCTGTCTCCCAACAGCTCATCGAGTGTGGCGGATACAGATCGCCCATCCAGGGCAAACAAATCCAGCAGTAAGGGAGGTTCGCCCGGCGCTCCGACCTGTATAAGCCTCACCCTATCTTTCAGCGGGTCAAGGCCGGTCGTCTCGGTATCGATCGCCAGTAAAGACTTCCCCTTAAGCTTATTTATCTCTCTGCAGGCCTCTTCGGTCGTTCTAGGCACTATGAATGACCCTGTTGCTACTATTGCAGGCTTGGGCACTTCTATTACAGACGCTTCGTGGGGGTTATCAGACAGGGAATTAGTCTCGTCCGCCCCAGTCAAATTCAGTTGCGCTGAAAAACCTTCTACCGAGAATTTCTTTTCCATAATTATTCCTCCTCATCAAATGTAATTTCTAGGTTTACCGGTACAAATCTATGAATCGCTTTCTCGTATACAAACAGCACGTCTCCGCTCATCCCACTTCTATTTTTCAGAACGGATAACCGCGCATAACAAGCCTTTTTGCTATCATCTAGGGGATAGGAGCTTCTCACGTTTGAAAGAGCGACCTGCCTGTCCAAGTTGTCAGCGTAGGACCTCTGAAGAAGTTCCAGCTGATCTATTCTCTCCACGTTCTCCCCTTTCTTGCTTGTTGAGGTCTTTTCGACCTTACCGGTCTGCAGTAGCATAACTACATCGGCAGCGTGTGCAATCTTAAAGCTTTCCCTAAGAGCTGACATATTCAAGGTCCCTGATTTAATTGCATCACTGTAAGCCGCTTTTGTGATGTCAGATATCGCAACGACCGCCACGTTATTGTCCCTGGCGAGTTGTTTCAACTGAACTGCGACCTTATTCATCCTGAATGTCTCGTTCACGCCATTATCCAGTTTCTCATCGCCGCTCGGAACAAGCTGCATATAATCGATTACGACCAGCACCGGGGAGTCTTCAGGAAGGTTCTTACTGAAACGGAAGTTCCGGACGAGACCGCTTATAACTGCGGCTGTAGTATCTGGCCCGGCTTCTACTATTGAGAGATTCTCGCCCACGGAGTTACCGTAATTGGCGGCGGCTTCTAGTAGCCTGTCCCTTATAAAAGTGTCCCTGCCAGCGTCGTCGTACTTGTTCCAAACCCGTTTTTCGATGAGGGCTGAATTTATTCCACCGGCCCTGGAGATTCCTGCAGTTATAAGCTGCTCTTTTGACATCTCATATGAGATAAAAAGGACAGGGAATTTGTGTTCTGCCGCATAATCGGCAAGATTAGCGCAGAAAGTGGTCTTTCCAGCCCCTGGAGGTGCCCCCAAAACATAGAGCTTCCCTCCGTGGAGGCCTCCGGTGAGAATGTTGTTCAACCAGGGCGAGTGTGTGGGGATTGAATTCGACTGGATGGTTAGTAAATCCTTCAGATACGGGGTGAGGTGAGCCTCCACAAGCTCAGCCTCTCTGGCGGCCTTCCTGAGGAGGAAATCACCAGCGCACTTCAAATCGACCAATGTACCCTCTAGTGGTTCTGAAAGGTTAAGTACATCTGTCCTGGCTCCAGAGAGTGACCGCAGCAACTGACTCCTCAGGGCGACCTCGCGGATCCTCGCCTGGTGGGTCTTGAAAGTTTCCTCCGAACAGGGTTGCTGTTCTAAGAGAGAGTCAATGTATGTGCTGTACTTTTCGATCTGGGAATGTCGGTCTTTCTCGGGTAACAGCTTCTCGATCCGGTTGAGCACGGCCCCCTTAGTTGGTTGTTGCTGCTCATCTATGCACTGTTTCACGGCCTTCCACAAGGTAGTGTGGTCCATAACTACTCCTCCCCCCACTGAAACCCAGATACGGGAAGTGTAGTGTCCAGCAACTGGGCTGCCTTAGTCGGGTTATGAAAAAGGAAAGAGAAAAACTCTTTCTCCGCCACGAAATCAAGTGTGGAAGATTTCCAACCTGCATCTTTAACGCTGGGCCACGGCCAGAAAGGACAACCTCTTCCCAAACAGCCTCCCTCGGCAACCAATTCCTTACTCGCCCTCACAAAACCACAGCCCCAGTGGTATTTAGAGTCATTTCGCCTTACACTGCGTAGAACACCGGTGAAGTTAGAGACTTTCTCCCGCACCGTCTTTTTGGAAGTAGGGTGTTCTGGTGAGGTTTTCTCTGCGACGATCCGGGCCAGCTCCTTCCCCTGTTCGTCCGTAAGAGAGCTGTCAACGGTATAGTTGGCAAGAATCATATTGGCCTTGTTGTATTCCAGGTCTGGAGGCACACCTTTCTCCAGAAGATAAGTGATACAGTGTGGGTGCTCGCCAGGCGCCAACAGGGAAAAATCGACCTCGTGAGTCCCAATGTCTGCAGGGTCGCTGTCTTCGGAGGGCTGTATCTCCTGCACCAGTCTGTAAAGCTCCTGGGCGGTGTTCTGCTCAATTTCATCCATAAGGGAGCCCTGATCGGCCGGTACTATCGGGTACCCTTCCTCGTCCCATTCAACTTCATACCCCAAGAAACCGCAGAGTTTTCCGCTCTTTTTGTGAGTTCCACCAGGGAGTTTTACCGGTTGACTTCCACGCCCTTTACCATCGGTCTCGACCTCCCCGGGCAGTGGGTAAATCTCTTTTGGCGTATAGCCTGCCTTAAAACACGCAGCCTCAATAGCCGAGTGCATAGTATTCGACGGAATAGGTTGATCGCAGAAAAACCAGACGTGAAAGCCCTTATTCCCGCTGAATTCAATATAAGCTTTAAGGCCTTCTTTGGCGGCGACATCCCTTATCCTGGCGGCAAGTTCGTAGTTGCCCCGCAGCTCCTCTCGGGTTCCGTCGATATCCACACATCCCGCCTTGGTGAGATACGTCAGGGGTTGGGATAATCTCACCGCGATAGTCTTGCGACCCTCCAGGTGAGCTTTTAATACTTCATCTGTCAATTCCCGGGAGCCGGCCGAGGTGTAACCCTGGCCACCCTCGTTCTGGACGGCGTAAAGCTGCCCGTGGTCGTGTAAGAACAACTCCCTGTAACGCTGTAACCTTTTTTTCATTGAGTGATTCCTCCTTATTATGTTCTTGTCTTAAGCTTACAATCAGCGGTTCAGGGCGATGCCCTGAGACGCGTGCATTATATTTATTATATTTATTAGTGTGTCCCTTATCTTCGAGAGGCTCTTCATAAGCCGGTCCTGGAAATCGGTTATGTAGGGGGTATGCCTGATTTATGTAGGGGGTCTCCCTATTTTATGTAGAGGGTATGCCTTGTATGAAATCAGCGCTGAGTATTTATTTATAAGGGTTTTAGAGAATATTTAAGGGACACAAATTTTGTGTCCCTTTTGAAGTGGTGTTTGTGTCCCTTCTTCCTGACTGTTTTCACTTTTTCTTCATAAGCTTCTTCATTTTACGTATAAGATGATCAGTGGGTTCTCTTACAGAACGCTCAATTTTCTTGTAGTAGCTGAGGCTTATTCCGAGGTTTTTCGCCATCTCTTTTTGAGTAAAACACCTCTTCGTGCGAAAGGCTGCAAGTTCCTTAATAACCGAAGATGTCTTCTGCTTTTTTATCTTGGGTTCGATCTCAAAGTAGAGGTTCAATTTGCTTCTTAGGATGTCCGTCAGATCGTCTTTTGTAATAGGCTTTTGGGATGCTACAACCGCCGCCAACAGTGATTGGCCCTCCGCTTCATCAGAAATTTTGTATTCCTCTGGAATGTCATACATCTCATCATAGAAGTCACTCGTCAATTTCCATTGCCAGCCAAGCTTTTCTGAAAGCGCTACCAGAGCGCTGTGAAGGTTCATTATGAACCTTCCCCGCTGTCTACTGTCACCAGACAATATCTTCTCCACCTGAGCCGGCTCACACATAATTTTAAGTAGAGTATCTCCACGAACTGACAGGGCCCTTTCATTCTTGCTCTTGTTTATCCTTTTGAGGTATAACACCGAGCACATAAGCCTTACAATATCTGGTCTCTTCTGCCAGAATTCACTTATCACATCAAACACTTCTTCAGCTATGGTTGTGTACTGCAGATAACCTTCGTTGTTATTGAGAAAGTGGTCTGCCCAGAGTCCGGGGGTGACTTTGATACTGTAGTCTACTGTCTTGCCTTCTTCGACTACTTCTTCTATCTCAGTCTTCCAGAGCAAATCCGGTAGAAGGTTGAATCCCTTAATCTTACCTGTTTTGGGCCAGTTAAGCGTGTAGGAAAGTCTGGAAAGTAGCCTCACTCCTTCAATTATCTTGTTCATTCTTTCCTCACGCCTCTTTATGCTTTTCAATCCGAGCAGGTTGATTACTTCTGATAGTCTTAGGACAAAACTTCTATCTGTGTTTGAAGATGCCACAGCATATGCACAAAATAGCAGATGTATTGCTACCATCCACCCCCTCTTCTCAGCTTTCCATTCCTGAGCAGTTTTTAAGGCGGGGCCGCAAACGCTTCTTCCACTTTCTGAGAGCCATATGGTGATTTTGTCGTCCGAGAAGATAAAGTTGTTCGGGAGGCCTCCAGCTTTTGCATTACCTAGGATGACCTCAGTTACCTTCATCAAAACAAAATTGGAAGCCAGTAATGCTGTTTTCGTCCTATGCCCGAAAACAGGAGCGGAGAGCTTCTTAGCGG
>Ga0116190_1003544_pt1 | contig 11435 bp, 9 predicted proteins | sample AD_JPNTR4_MetaG_FD_89808 | JGI IMG/M metagenome (GOLD analysis project Ga0116190, IMG submission 89808) | Active sludge microbial communities of municipal wastewater-treating anaerobic digesters from Japan - AD_JPNTR4_MetaG | ecosystem: Engineered > Bioreactor > Anaerobic > Digestate | place... | reverse complement strand
GTCATCAAAATATATAATTTTATCCCCGCTATAACCGCTCTGTTTTTCCAGAATTTTATAAAGCCGCGCATCCGGTTTCATACAGCCGTATTCATAGGAAAATATATGTCCGTCAAATTCATTGATGAAAGAAAAGTCTTTTCTGAAATAAGCAATTACAAGTTCATTTGTGTTAGAAAACAAAAAGGTTTTATAACCAAGGGATTTGCATTGGCGGTGCAAATCTATCATTGGCATAATTGGTTTAAAGTGTTCAAGCAAATACGGTATTAGTTCCTGCGGTTCGCCATTAAACCCCGAAATTTCTTTAGCCTTTTTTAAAAATTCGGCGGTAGAAATTAGCCCGGATTCAAACTCCATAAAGAGAGGTGATTTGATTAGCCGTTTATAGACTTCGTCCTCTGGAAGCGCACATCTTTTGGCGAGTTCTTTGATAGGGGGTTTGTAATCAAAGTCAATAAACACCTTTCCGAGGTCAAAAACGAGGAGTTTTGAGTTATTTATCGATTTCACGTCTTCCCTCCAAAGCCTTGCTTAATGTAACCTGGTCTGCATATTCAAGCCCTCCGCCAGCGGGGATGCCGTGGGCGATACGGGAGATTTTCACCCCATATTGCGCAAGTCTTTTTGCAATATAAAAACTTGTTGCGTCACCTTCAACATCCGCGCCTAACGCAAGGATAACTTCTTTAATATTTTCCGATTTAATTCGTTTCTCTAATTCAGCTATTCTTAAATCCTCCGGTTCGATGCCATTTAAAGGCGAGATTTTTCCGCCAAGAACGTGATATTTCCCTTTAAATACGCCGGTTTTTTCAATGTTAATTATGTCTGTTGGTTTTTCTACCATGCAGATAATTGAACTATCTCGTCGGTCATCGACGCAGATATGACAGGGGTCTGATTCGGTCAAAGCGCCGCAGATTGAACAATGACGGACGCGTTCGCGCGCCGCTAAAATTGACTCTGCAAGTTGTTTAACATCGTTTGAATTGCAGTGTAGCAGATACAAGGCAATTCTTTCAGCCGAACGCGTTCCTATTCCCGGCAATTTATTTAATTGAGAAACAAGCCGTTCAAGTGTTTCTGGCAAAAGCCCCATTTTACATTAACCCCGGTATATCAAGTCCGCCGGTGATTTTTCCCATCTCTTCTTTGACAACATTTTGAGCCTTTTCCAGGGCTTGATTCACCGCAATCAAAACCATTTCTTCCACGAGCTGGACATCAGACGGGTTCAAAACTTGCGGGTCGATTTTGATTGATTCAACCGTGCCGCTGCATTTTGCGACAACCTTGACCGCGCCACCGCCAGCTGTTGCTTCAACAGTCTTGTTTGCCAGATCGGCTTGAACCTGTTGTGCCTGCGCCTGCAATCTTGCTGCCTGTTTAATTATTTTTCCTATGTTCGCCATAAAACAATTATAACTGATTAAGATTTATTCTTCACATCAATAATTTTTCCCCTGAACCGTTCAAGGGCTTCTTTTATCAAGGGGTCATTTTTAAAATCTTCTACGCTCACTGGTTTTTCAATATTTTCTAATACCGATGGCTGAGTAGTCGCCTTTGTTTTTTGTTGGACCGTCTTTTTGACAGTGTGAGGTTGTTGTGTCGGCTGCTGCTGTTCGCTCTGCGGTTTTACCTTAGCAAATTTTATTTCGACGCCAGAATGTCCTAGTCCGGATAATATTCCCTTTATTATGTTGAGATTTTTTGAATCATCAAGAAGCCCTAAAATATCAGGAGAAACGGATACCGTTAAGACATTTTCTTCTAATGAAACTGGCTGGCATTGCCCAAGCAGAGTTGGAAGAAATGAACTCTGGCTTCTTGTTCCTTCAATGAGTTGCGACCATAATTGTTGGAGCGGTGTGGCTTTTTCATCAACCGTTGGCGCAGTAGAAACTTGCACATCAACCGCAGGTTCTACCGCTTTATTAGTTGCAACAGCGCTTTTATACTTTGGCTCTTCCGATTCTTTTAACAAAGATTTAGACGGTTCAACCGATGCGCCTGCATCTTCTTCTCGCAATCGTTGCAAATGTTTTAAAATCAAATCTGCGCTAACAGCCGAACGTTCCTGAATAGCCTTTACCAGACTTAATTCTACAAGGATTTTACGGGAAACCGCATCTCGCAAACCCATCTCGCAATCAGAAAGAACTTGCATTATTCGCGTTAAAACATCAGGGGTGAGAGATTCAGACTGGGTCTTCAAGAGTTTTAACTCTTCTTCGGTCGCGTCAATCAACGATGTGTCATAATTTGAGACTTTTAATATTAAGATATTTCTGAAATATGAAAGCAAATCGGCAACAAGCCGTGTCATTTCTTTTCCTGAATTTGACAGGTCATTTAATATCTTGAGCGCCTGTTGTGGGGCAGAATTAATGATGGCACCAGCGAGTTCAGAAATCTGAGCCGTAGATGTAATTCCGAACATTGCAAGGACATCGGCTTCAACAATCTTTGTCCCGCAAAAACTTATCAACTGGTCAAGCATACCTTCCGCGTCGCGCATACAACCCTCGCTATTCCGCGCAATGCCAAAAGTGCAGCCTGTTCAATATCAATACCTTCGTTTTTGGCAATTTTAGAAAGATGACTGACGATTAATCTGACGGGGATGCGTCTTAAATCAAATCGCTGGCAACGAGAAAGAACTGTTGGCGGAATTTTCTCCGGGTCAGTAGTTGCAAACATAAACTTAACGTGCGGCGGCGGCTCTTCAAGTGTTTTCAATAACGCATTAAAAGCGCCCTGCGTCAACATATGGACTTCATCGATGATATAAATCTTAAATCTACTAACCGCTGGGGCATATCTGACAGCATCGCGGAGTTGCCTTACCTGTTCAACGCCGTTGTTGCTTGCGCCGTCGATTTCTATCACATCCAGCGAATTACCTTCTGCAATTTCTTTGCAGCGCGGGTCGTTGTCGTCAAAATCAACCCTCGGTCCGTTAATGCAATTAAGGCATTTTGCAAATATTCGTGCAATAGTTGTCTTTCCAGTTCCGCGTGGACCGCAAAATAGATAGGCATGAGCAATACGCCCCATCTTTATGGCATTCGCCAATGTTTGAGTTACGTGCTCCTGTCCCACAACATCTTCAAATCGTTGCGGTCTATATTTTCGCGCTATAACAAGGTAGCTCATTAAATAACTGTGGCTATATTATGATTGTTTATTTGAGCCAGTGTAGCGCCGGGGTAACCACAGCTGATGCAGATCAGACTACCGTTGCTGCCTTCCGGCCCTGGCGGGGTTTGTAAGTCTACACTCTGTGGGCCCCGGCAAATTAATTAAACCCTATCTATAACCCTTTCTCAAGTATAAATCTTAAAATTATTTGTTTAAAATTACCGCTTCTCAAAAGCAGTTTTAATATTTTTAAGGTTTGTTCCTAAAATTGCTTGCGCTATTGTGTCAAGATCCTTTTCACTGCCTTGAATATGAACAGTTTGATGGACGTGTGTGGCTGCCTCGCCGGGTTTCAAAGCAAGCGCAGGTGAAGAGCTCTCAAGTTCATAAAATTTGCCCATCTGTTTTGCGCCGGGCTTTGGCGGTCCATCATTATAAGCATTAATAGCGTCGCCGTTGTATGGGTCTTTCTGCAACTCCCACATTGAATTGACATAATCTGTAACACCTTCCGGCAACGTGAAATGCACAATTGTCAGGACTTTATTTTCATCATCATAACTACCGAGAACCGGTTTAGAAAACTGCGGTTTGATGCCAATCTTTGAACGATATTTTGAATCTGCCTTGAAGTAGACGACATTGTTTCGGACTACGAGCCGTTCAGGTGGCACTTTGCCAAAATATTTGTCATTTAACACCTCTTCCATCTGTTTATCCTTTGCAGAATCTGCAAGTGGGATAACGATTGTCGCTTTTGGAGAGCCGTTGAACATTCCTAAAATCCAGATGGATAGCAAACCGGTCTCTTTAACCCATTGGTCAGAACCGGTGTTTTTTACTGTATTGATTGACTCATAGCCGACTGTGGCAACCCCTTTCGGCGGTTCAACTCCAAATTTGCGGAGCAAGATTTCCGGATTTGAAAGCCTAACCTCCCGCTGAACCTCCAGATTAAAAGTAGTCCCGCTATAATTTGTTAAGGCAATATCCTTCTTAAATAATACGCTGGATGAGTTGAACCTCACAACATCAAACGGTTCTGTGTCAATTGCGGCAGGGGTGAACCAGTGGTCAAGGTCAAATGGGTCGTTCTTTTTAAAAAAGATAGAATATTGCCCGCCTTCCGGTCCGAGCCAGAACCTGTCTTCCCCACCAAATGGGTTCATATGCTGTAGAAATTTTCGCGAGGAAATCAATTCTCTGTTCACCCAGCCAAAACTTATTCCTCTTTCACCACGCGCGGTTGATGTCATTACCCGCCCTTGATATGCCGGGACAACAGCAACCTGCGATTTATGATTAGCATCAGATAATACTATTACTGTGGTGTATTTTTTCAAAAAGTCTAAATCCGACCCAAAAGTGGGCTGCGCCGACTGAGTATGTTTTATGCTCCCCATAGTCATAATAATCACCAGACTTACAATGGTTAATGTTTTTGTTTTCATTGCAATATTAGGATAGTCTGGCACTGAACAGGAAATGTTCAAGAAAAAATAAAGAAAATCCGTTGCGCAAATCTTAAAATTCGAAAATAACAAATCAGACCGAAAAAAGAATTAACAAAATTTGTATGGCTGGATTATTTGCGCAACAGACTGGACATCAAAACGTTGCGGTTTTAGCCGCGTTATTTCTTGACCGCTTTTGCGGCGGCAACGTTGATGCGCGTGGCAATTCGGGATTTCTTCCTATCAGCAGTAGCCTTTTTAATAACGCCGCTCTTTACTGCCTTATCGAAACCTGAATAAACCTGACTGGAAAACTTGCGCGCCTCTTCTATTTTCCCTTCGTTCAACAAAGCATTCAATTTTTTCTCAAGAGTTTTCAAGCGAGACTTAACAGAGCGATTTCTCTTCTGCAATCTCTCGCTTTTCCGTATTCTTTTCTCTGCGCTTAATGTATTAGCCATAGTTATTGTTACCTATTTAATTCAAATTAATCTAAAACAAAGAAGACTAACCAAAAATTGCCATTTGTCAATAATTTTAATTTATTTGCGACCTTTATTTTTCTAAAAATGGTTGAACAATCTCGCAAATATTCTTAAAGACCTCTTCAACTGGTCTTGTGGCGTCAACGGTTTTTATCCGTTGCGGTTCTTTCTCGGCGATTTTATGAAAACCTCGCTGCACACGTTTAAAAAATTCAACATCGGCTTCTTCAAATCTATCGCGAAGGTTTTTTTCATTAATACCGGATGTTTGTTTGCCGTTATTCTCGTTTTTTCTAATCGTCCGCCGTTTAAGGCTTAATTCAAGTGGGATGTCAAGAAACAGCGTTAAATCGGGTCGCGTTTCTCCGACGGCAAATTCGATTATCTTGCGAACATCATCAAGGTTTAACCCTCTTCCATAACCTTGATAAGCCGTTGTGGAGTCGTAGAACCTGTCGCACAGGACTATTTTTCCGGATTTCAAGGCAGGACGAATCACTTCCCGAACAAGTTGAGCGCGGCTGGCGTTCAGCAACAGCAGTTCCGCTTCTGGCGTCATTGCGGCATTATTAAGGCTATGTTTTAATGTATGACGAATCTCTTCTCCGATTGGTGTTCCACCGGGTTCGCGCAAAACAACAACAGGCAATCCCTCTTTTTGCAGTTTTTGCGCAAGCATCTGAACCTGTGTTGTTTTTCCACAACCTTCGGTGCCTTCAAATGTTATGAATAATCCCTGCATTGTTAAGGCGTGGAAGCGCTGTTAGTAGGCGAAGATTTTTGAAAGGCGCCGACCATATATTCAACTAACGAAAAGATTTGGTCGTCATTTAATATCCCGCCATTTACAATTGAAAAGGCAGGCATTAGCGAATCTTTTTTACCAAACATAATGATTTCTGCCCAGTATTCGCGGGTTGCAGGACGTTTTGGATTTCTCAAATCCGGAACCATACTTGCCCTATTTTTGGCTTCGTGACAAACAGCGCAGACATCTTTATAGAGAGCCTCACCCATCTTCCCCACAGACGGCGCAAAATGACAACGGGCGCAATCTCCGCGAAATACTGTTTGACGGTTTTGCCTTGCAATGAGTAGGTTTCTTTGCCGTTCTTCCGGCGTGGTGCTCATCATATCGGGGATTGGAACTTTTGCTGTGACTGTAAGAATTTTAATCCCGTGAGTGGTATTGAGACTTATGGTTTTTGTAATCTGACCGGATTTTCCGTGGACATCCATTTTAACCTTTATTTCTCCACTATTACCCGGTGAAAGTTTCCACGGTATAGATGGCAATTGAGCGATTGTGCAACCGCAGGAGGTATGAACACTCTGAACGACCACTTCGCCGGCGGATACATTTGTAACAAAAAATGAGAACAATACCTCCGTTTCGCCGACTTTCGCAATGTATTCCTTCGCCTCAGCGTCAAAAGCGAGCACATTAGTCGGAACATAAGTAACGCCAAATTGCTGCGGAGGCGACGTCGGAGAGATAACACGAGTCGTTTGAGAGAGACAATTGTTCCAGATGCCAACTAATAAAAGCGCTATTCCAACTTTTACCAAGCTATGCATAACAAATAAAATTTAATCGATTTTTTCAAACAAACAAGTTGCGCTTGTTCATAATTATTTGCCGTTTACTATTTATTCTCTTCAACGATCTTTAATTTATATTCAGGCGATAATTTGCTATCGGGATACGGCACAGGTATTGCATTAACCATATATTCGAACTTGAATCTGTAATAAACTGAATCCTGGTCTGGCGGAACGGGGATAACGCCTTCCCATCGGTTTGTCATAAGCGGTGTCCGTTCCATTGGATAAAAATTAGTTCCAATCATCGTATACGCTTTGATAGTATTTTCTCGGATAGTCTGCTGATGTGTCTTCCACGCTGCTTCTACCTTGTACATTCCTGATGGGTCTCTCGGCAACTGTGACGGTGTTAGATTTGTAATGGTAGTAGTGGTGCAGCCGACACCAAAAACCCCGATGAGACATATCAAAATTATTATATTTAGCCTTTGCATAACATTATTACCCTTACAAAGATTTAACAATATGTAAAGCCAAATAAAATAGATTTAATTCGATGAAAAACAATACCATCTATTTTGCCCAACATAGATGGCAAATTAGCGCTGTTTTCGTAAATAATGCTTCAAAAACTATTTCTTGCCAATCAAGCTCACCAAATACTCTGCGACGGTTTTTTGAATTTCAAAGCCGTTCTTTGGATCGTTGTGTAGTATATGGGCAATGTATAGGATTTTGCCGCCGTTAGGGAATTCAAGCAAACCAGCCGCATCGCCATAATCTTTTCCAGAATCGCCAACAACGGTGGCGATTGGCGTATATTTAGCCTTGACCTGTTTTCTGAGTATTGCCCTTAACCGGGTATCGCCTTCCGGGAATGGAAATTCTGAGTCCTTAGCCTTGATTATATTTTGTTGAGGATTGATTTTAATCGTCAATTTTTCTGACGGCATACCTTCCAACGCCATAGATAAAGGCAAACCTAATTTGCCGGTTAAAGCATCTGCTTTGCGCGGTCCGGCGCCTGTTGCGTAAAACATTGGCCAGGGTTGCGAGGCAAGGAGAACAAGCATCCCGCCTTTGTTTAAGTATTGTTCTACTGCAGCGGCGCCGTCGCCTGCGCTCTTCACAGTATATACATAATCCTCACCATCAAGATAAATCGCCACCGGTATGTTTTTCGGATTAAAAAATGATTCATCAATAAGTTTATCGTTGCTAATCATAACGGATTTATTTAACACCCCGATTTGCTGGAAGAATTTATGGGCAGTACCGCCGGGCGATGGTGGAAGTATCCCGATTTTGTTTTCTGGCAGCGACGTTATCTTTTCTCTTAAACCATTAATAACTAACTCTTGCGCATTTTGTTCCTTCCATTCTTCTGCTGCTTTGTTTACCGTCGATTCCACAGCGGAAGCCACCATTGGCAACGTCTCGGAAATCTTTTCTGTTGTCATCGCCCAGACCATTCTGCCTGAGGGATTTATGCCTTGAATAGTTTTGCCTTTCGGGATTTGTATGCGGGCAAGGATAAGCCGTCCAGTAAACATCGGTGGCCACGAATGCCACGCAAGGGCTTCTGTCCTGGCGCTATCTTTTGAACTGTCGCTGTAAATCAATACGGGCGCTGCGCCATCGCCATCGCTATACAATAGATAAACATAATCTATTCCCTTGATAGATAATTTAGCCTGATTTTTTAAAACGCTTTTTTGATTTAATGGCTCAATTTCAAATGGCACGCCAAAAACCCAGATTTTACCGACAGGCAAACCTGCCCAACCTTCCCTGTTATCCCATCCGTTGTCAACAGCGCTGTCGTAAGGCAGAGAAACAATGTTAAATCCCGCATCGCCCTTATTATCACGAGCGGCTAATTTGCCCTCTGGTGTCAGAGTAATTGGCGGAGTTGATGGCAAGAGTGGCGAATTTTCATTCACCTCGCCAACGATAATTCTGTCGCCCGACTGAATATTTTTGAGATACAGCGACCACAAAGCCTGCGGTTGTCGGGTAAAATCTTCGCCTGACTTCAAATCTATCTTTTTTCCGCCGCGAACTATTGAAACAGATTTTTTGCTTATATCGCAATATGGGACCGTTAATGAAAGGTCAAACTGTGGTTTTTCCGATGTTATTATAAAAGCGAGATTTCCATCAGGCGAATATTTATAAGATGTTACCTTTGCCGATTCTCTCATTTTGCGAAAGGCAAGGGCAGCCTTTTCGCCGGCGAGCACTCTTATTAATGAATTACCGACTGGTTCAGTCATAACAAGAGGTCCGGCAAAACCGAACGCAGCGCGTTTGCCAAAACCATAAACATTCCCCGGATATAGACCATAACCTTCCGTCATATCCCGCGCTTGATACTGGGATAAATCGTCCTTGATTATATCTTGATATAACTGATGCCATCTATCTAATGAACCTTGCAGCGCCCACATCAGGATTGGGTCGCCAGTGTGGACTGCGGTTTGCGCCAACGTATCGAGGTTCCAGAACACTTCATTTGCGCAGGCTGCTGCTGTCCAGTCGCGTCCGCTATTTGGTTCCCAGAGAAAGGCAGAATTGAGATTATCGAACCGATTGTTATCCGATAGCCACATCACCATATACCGATAAGTAAATGAACGCGCAAGTTTTAGCGCTGTGTTTGCCATTGCGCGTCGTTGCGAATCAGGGTCGTTTTTAAACGTCATATAATATTCAAGACAAAAAGAAGCGCTCAAAGTCCCGCCAATTGCAAATGGCGATGATGGCACATCCGCAAATTCATTCCTTGTCCAGGCTATGTATTTTGCCCAGTTCAGAACGCCATCAACGATAGGCAAATAATCCTTCATACCCGCGTCTCTGTATAGCCCAAGAAATACCCTACCTGCTGCAAAGCCGTTCGCGTTATGCAATGTGGTTACGGCTTTTCCGCCCCATTCTTCCGTCCATTGACCTTCAATCGGTTTCTCCCAGAATACGCAATCATCGCCATCCACCTGAAATCGTTTTGCATACTTCAATAGTTCGTTTGCCTGATCTTTAAGAGATTGGATTCGTCTTGAATCATTTTGACTTGCCGGGGCTGCTGTTGGACTTTCATTATGCCATGTCCAGCCGCCAACAATTCGCGTCCCTGGACCCGAGAAAGGCGGTTCATTTCCGCCAATCACCCCACCGCGCGGCGCCCCCTGAAAATCCTTGAGCCGAATACCGCCCGGAATCCAGGAGACATCGGCAGCCGCAGGCACAGATGGCAATTTTTCCTTTGCTTGCTGCCAGACATAAGAAAGGACAAATTCATTTGGGTCATCAATTGATTTTAAATTCACACTCCATAGCAGACGGCAATGCGAACTTATATGAGAACCATTTTCAGGGAACACAAGCCTTTGATAACCCTGGCCTCCATAAGGATAGACAAGCGCAACGAACTGTCGCGAACCAGTTCCGCTGCCTTCTACCCACCGATAACCAGTTGCGACATCTCGTTCCGAATTATCTTCAAGCCTTGTTGTCTGAAATTCAAAACCGACATAACGACCTGTCTTTGGCGCCCACAGACCGATGACAGGAATCGGATGCCCGCCCAATGGAACCGTATAACTCCAATTGCGATTATAATGATATGCGGAAATTTCAGGCGTCCCGGCGTGTCTGTCAAGCAATAGCGGGAATGGGTCAGAGACTGGCGTAGCGTTCAACCAACCGCGTTGATGCCAAACTTCGGCTTCTGGCAGATACAACGAGAGAAAATGAAACGGTTCTTTTCCAACAACCGCGCCCCATTTATCCGCATCAAACTTAACCACAGTAATATCAAAAGAGACCTCCGGAAAATCATCGCCCTTGATTAAGCGGACGCGTATTGCGTCCTTTTCGCCAAAAACAATCCCTGAATTTTCCTTTGCGGAAAACCCAGTAAATTCAAGCGTGCTGAGGCTTTTATTTATTGAACATTTCTTTGCAACCAACCCGACAAAATCAGAACTCAACCCCACAACAGAGACGCTTTTTGCGCCTTTAAATACCTCAAAGCCAGAGAAATATTCCCCTTTCTTTATCGCCCTGACAGTGATTGAACCATTGCTGGTCTCCTGAGAATGCAATGTGTTTATTCCGATTTGTGAAAAAAACACCGCAACAGCAATAAGCGTTAATTTAATTTTAGCCATACCTAATGAGAATGCACAAATTAGCTGTTTTATTCAATCAGGAAAAAGAATTGGAACATCGTTTCACCAATCATTAGCAAACCAATAAGAATTGGATTTTTGGACGCTCAATTATCGCTCTGTCACCCCTAACGGGGTTTTCCTCTGTGTTAATGTCTATGCTAATGATTCAGGTAAAACAACACAGAACTTGAAATATTTGTGTTTTACAATTGCAGATAATTCTGAAGGTTTCATTAGGATTAATCATCACGGGTTTCAGATAGTTCTGTTGTTTTTGAAATATTTATGCTAATAAAATACCAGTTCACGTGTCTTATAAACAGGAATACAAATGCGCATTTAAATTATGATTGGCGCCGGGTCAAATAAGGCAGACAACGAAAGGCACTCATTTAATTCAATTGAGGCAATGTATCTGGCGTATGAGCCGGCGCTTTTGAGGTATGCTAAACAGTTGGTTAAAGACGATGAAAAGGCGCAAGATATTGTTCAGGAAGCGTTTATGCGATTGCACGTGAACTTAAATTCGGTAAAACAGCCAAAGCCATATTTATACCGAACGGTTCATAATATTTCAATGAATCAAATTCGCAATGATGGTAAGGTTGTGCAGTTTCCGTCGCAGGTCG
>Ga0116190_1003540_pt1 | contig 11440 bp, 9 predicted proteins | sample AD_JPNTR4_MetaG_FD_89808 | JGI IMG/M metagenome (GOLD analysis project Ga0116190, IMG submission 89808) | Active sludge microbial communities of municipal wastewater-treating anaerobic digesters from Japan - AD_JPNTR4_MetaG | ecosystem: Engineered > Bioreactor > Anaerobic > Digestate | place... | reverse complement strand
TTTCCTATTTGCCTCAGGGAAAAGGATCCGGACAAAATCATTTATATTGTAAAAGCCCTTCAGCCTACTTTTGGTGGTGTTAATCTCGAAGACATTTCGCATCCGAAATGCTTTCATATCCTTGATACACTGAGAGCTGAATGTGAAATACCGATCTGGCATGATGATCAGCAGGGCACGGCCTGCGTGACTGTTGCCGGCTTGATCAACGCCCTGAAAATTGTCAATAAGAAAATAGAAGAAGTAAAAGTGACGGTCGTCGGCTCCGGAGCAGCAGGCATAGCCATTGCCAGACTGTTGATGGCTGCCGGCGTTAATCCGGAAAACATGCTGGCTGTTGATTCCAAAGGAATTTTGTCCAAAGACCGGGCTGATCGTGAAACCCTGCAGACCAAGTATAAAGAGAAATGGGATCTCTGTTTGAAAACCAATCCGAAAAATAAGCAAGGTGACCTGGCTGAATCTATCAAAGGGGCTGATGTTTTGATCAGTGTTTCTGCTTCAGGACCTGGAGTTATCAAGCCAGAATGGATTAAAACTATGGCCAGGGACGCTATCGTTTTTGCCGAAGCCAATCCAATTCCAGAAATCTGGCCATGGGAAGCAAAAGAAGCAGGAGCCAGAATTGTTGCTACCGGTCGTTCTGATTTTCCCAATCAGGTCAACAATTCTCTTGGTTTCCCTGGTATTTTCCGTGGTACGCTTGATGTCAGAGCCAAAACTATAACCGACGAAATGTGTATCGCCGCAGCCAATGAGCTGGCCAAAGTGGCTGAAGACAATGGAATAAATGAGGAATATATCATCCCGAATATGGACCAGTGGGAAGTTTTTCCCAGAGAAGCAGTGGCTGTTGGACGGAAGGCCATAGAACAGGGCGTAGCTCGTAAAGACATACCAGCCGATGAGCTTTATAAGATGGCTGAAAATACCATTCGGAAGGCCAGAGAAGAAGTTCAACTTTTAATGAAGGAAGGTTTTATAGCCGATCCGGATAAAGCCTAATTCTGTAAATTAAGTTTGAAGTCAGGCCCAGACTGAGAAATCGGTCCGGGCCTTTTTTTAGCAGCAATTATTGGTTGGATTTTTGTGGCCTGCGCTTAGAAAACAGTGAATAGTAATTGGTTCAGAGCCCCCGGCCTGGCCCGGACAGATATTTGACAATAAGAATTATTTATGATAATAATTTAGCGTTCTTCGACGGAAGGTTGAAGGAAGCTAGAAGGTAAGAAATGAGTGGAGATGGAGAAAATTCTCTGCCAGACTTTTTAAGTCCCCCATAGCGATCACAGGCAAAAGTTTTAGGTTTCTTTTTTCCCTGGTAAAAACGAGGAGAGAAAAGGGGAAAAATAAATTTAGGACCGTAATAGATATAGGCCAATAAACTATATAAATCATCAGAAAGGAGGAAACGACAATGAAAAATCTGATGAAGATTTCGGTTCTCGGCCTTCTCGTGGTTTTCCTGTTTACCAGCTGCGCCAAGCAGCCGACTCAACAAATAGATGAGGCTAAAGCGGCAATTGACGCGGTGGTTAAAGCCGGTGGTGACATCTATGCCAAGGATGAGCTGAAAAAGCTCAATGATGATTACAATGCAGCGATGGATGAAGTGAATGCTCAGTCGAAGAAGCTGTTCAAGAAGTATGGCAAAGCAAAAGAAATGCTGGCCAAAGTTAAAGCTGATGCTGATAGCGTTGCCCAGCTGATTCCGGCTAGAAAAGAAGAGGCTAAAAACAATGCTATTAATGCCTTAAATGAAGCCAAGACCGCTTTTGAAAACGCTAAGGCTCTGCTGGACAAGGCTCCCAAAGGCAAAGGCACCAAGGCGGACATTGAAGCTATGAAATCTGACCTGGCCGGCCTGGAAGCTCAATTAGCTGAAGTTCAGGCATCAATTGATAGAGAAGACTATTTTGGTGCCCGTGATAAGGCTGTTTCCATTAAGGAAAAAGCCAATGCCATTTCTGAGCAGGTTAATGCTGCTATTGAAAAGGTAAAGGGAAGAAGATAATCCCATATAGCCGGAATAATTCAGGCAGGAGCAAAGTTGTTTTGTGAAGCTGAGAAGAAAGATTGTAGCTCTCGTCGGCATTATTGAGTTCGGCCTGATATTTTTTACTCCAGGTTGTAAAACCCCACCGGCTCCTTCAGAGGTGGAAGAGGCTCAGTTACAGGAGCAAGCCCTCTGGGGAGCCGGTGTTTCTATTTTTGCCCCCGAAGAGTTTCAAAAATATGAGCGCAATCTGGCTGAAGCCAGAAAAACCCTGGAAAAGGAAGAACTGAAGATTGGCCCCTTTCGCAACTATACCCGGGTTAGAGAAAACTTTCGCCAGGTCATTAAAGAAGGTGAGCAACTCGAAGCCCTTATTAAGACCAGAAAAGCTTCTCTGTCTCAAGAAATAGAATCCAGACAGGAGAGTCTTTACTCCAAATATGAGGTTTTGAATAATCTCAGTCTTCAACTTAATCAGCGGGGTTATTCTCGTCCACATCTGGCCCAGGCCGATATTTTATTTAAAGAAGTTGATCGTTTGCTGGCGGGCCTCCGCTATGAAGAAGCCAGGAATCGGCTGGATGAAATTGCCAGCCTTCTGAACCAGGCAGAAAACATTTTGTGCGAACAATTGAAGCGGTACATGGATCAGGATCAGATAAAGCAGTGGCGCCAGCTGGCTGAAAGAGCTATCGAGAAATCAAAGGCTTCAGGTGAGACTGTCATTGTCATCTCCAAACTGGAAAGGACCCTAACGGTTTACCGGGCTGGCCGACCGATAAAGACATATAAGGTTGGATTAGGTTTTAATGGGCTTAATGACAAGCTGCATGCTGGCGATGATGCTACCCCTGAGGGGGAATATAAGATAATAAAAAAGATTGGTGCCAGTAAATATGGCAAGGGGCTTTTGATAGACTACCCGAATGAAGAAGATATCAAAAAATTCAATGAAGCTAAGAGGAAGGGCTATATTACTTCATCTACCAGGATTGGCGGTTTGATTGAAATCCATGGCGGTGGCAAAGATGGCTTGACCAAAGGCTGTATTGCTCTGGATGATAATGAGATGGATGAGCTGTTTAAGATGATTGCTGTTGGGACGCCAGTTACCATTGTCGGCACCACTGATCCAAACAACAAAATCATTGAGATTTTAAAACCGGTGTAACTGGAAATGAAGAAAAAGGGCTGGAAAATATTACTGACTGTCTGTAGCGTCATTTATGTCGCTACGCTGGCCGTCGTAGTCATAGCCCTTATAAACAATCAGAAAATGATAGGTGAATGGAGGACTATTTATAATTTTGAACCAGACCCAAAATCAAAAATCAGTCCTGAGGCCCAGAACGCTGCTTTAAAGAAAAAAATCAAAAGTTATCAGCCAAAAGGCGTTTATATCATGATCGACTCGGCCGAAAACAAATATTATCTAAAAGAAGGCGATAGGATTTTAAAAGAAGGACTGGTGTCCACGGGCAGTGGAGAAATTCTGGTTGATCCCAGCGGGAAGAGAACGTGGGTTTTTGACACTCCCAAAGGAGAGTTCTTTGTCAAATCAAAAATCCAGAATCCTTATTGGGTCAAGCCTGATTGGGCTTTTATTGAAGAAGGTGAGCCAATTCCCCGAAGAATGGAAGATAGAGTAGAGGGTGGAGTGCTGGGTGATTATGCTCTCGGCTTCGGTAATGGTTACTTTCTTCACGGGACCCTTTATACAAGACTCCTGGGTAGAAATGTCACTCACGGCTGTGTTCGGTTTGGAGATGAGGATCTGGAGGCTGTGTTTAAAGCTTCTAAAATAGGGACAAAAATTTATATCTATTAGACAGGTGTAAACACAGGTTATGGGGAAGATAGTATTCAAGGCTCAGAAGCAAGACAGAAGACGGAAAAAGCTGGTCGTTGTCCTTTGCGCTGGCTTGATTTTTTGCTTTCTGGGCGGACTGCTGCCGTCGGTCTCAGGCCAGGCAAATAAAGCTCAGGCCAGAAACAGCAGTAAAAGTTTAGAACCTGCTCAGCAGAAAGAGAAAGTCCTGCCGAAAGGACACCAGAAGGAGTACAGGTCTTCTACAGATTCCAGCGCTGATCATCCTCCGATAAAAGCGATCCTCAAAGAAAATAGATTTCTGGAAGAAGAACTGTCTTTAGCCAGGAATCCGAAGTATTATTTCGTTATTGATATCAAAGACAGGAAGATCGAACTTAGAGCCAGAGGCATGATTCTGAAAAGCTGGACAGCCAGTCAAATTCGGTACTCTGGCAGGCCTGTCCCCCTTAAAGTTACTACCCTCAGTCAAAAGTCTGCCCTTAATCCACCTGAGCGCAGGATGATAAAGCCAGGCGAAGGTGATACTGCGTCCAGACCGGAACCTGTTCCCTCAGGTGATGATAAAAAGGGCAATAGAGACAAGAAGCAGGATAAGACTGCTGCTCAAGAGCCGGCCAGTAGTAGCGAAAATTTTGAATTACAAGCTCTGGAAATAACTGATATGCCTGGTAATTACGAACTGATATTCGATAATGGCCTTGAGATAGCAGTCCGCTCTGAAAATGAGAAGGGCCAAAAATTAAGACGGTTAAAAGAAAATATTTCCTGGTATATCTTTCAGCCAGTAAAGAATCTCTTAAGTAAAAATAAAAACTTAAACCCAAAGATGATTTTGTACTTTGAAGATATGAGACAGGCCCAGGGTATATACTGGGCCTTTATAGACAACATTCAGGGAATTGTCTGGCTACCCTGATTTCAGAGCCATGATGACTCTGCTGACGGGTAACAAAAGAAACATCTCGTTTTCTTTATAAGAATATCATAATAAAAGCTAACATGTTGATAATAAATAAAATAAAGTTTATATAAAAACTTGACAAAAGGGGACTAAATTAATATATTATTAATAAGCTTAATAGCAGTTTAGGAGGATTGAAAATGAGCAAAATAATTGGAATTGACCTCGGGACAACTAACTCTGTTGTGGCAGTCATGGAAGGTGATAAGGTTACGGTCATCCCCAATGAAGAGGGGGGCCGGACGACACCTTCAGTTGTGGCTTTCACGCCAAAGGGAGAGATCCTGGTTGGTCAGGTTGCCAAGCGGCAAAGAGTTACTAATCCTGAGAATACAATTTATTCTATTAAGAGATTTATGGGCCGTCGTTATAGCGAGGTCATGAATGAAATTAAACAGGTCCCCTTTAAAGTGGTTGAATCACCTAACGGGGATGTCAGGGTCCTGGCGCAGGGAAAGGAATATTCTCCGCCTCAGATCTCAGCTTTTATCCTGCAGAAGCTGAAAAAGGCAGCTGAAGATTATCTGGGAGAAAAGATTGAAAAAGCGGTCATTACGGTTCCGGCTTATTTCAATGATGCTCAGAGGAAAGCTACCAAAGACGCAGGAACGATAGCTGGTCTGGATGTGGTGAGAATTATCAACGAGCCAACAGCGGCGGCGTTGGCCTACGGTCTTGATAAGAAAAAAGATGAAATCATAGCTGTCTACGATTTTGGTGGTGGTACCATTGATATTTCCATTCTGGAAGTTGGTGAAGGGGTGGTTGAAGTCAAGGCGACCAACGGCGATACCCATCTGGGCGGTGATGATATAGATCAGAGAATTCAGGACTGGATTGTCAGCGAATTTAAAAAGGAAAATGGCATAGATCTCAGTCAGGACAAGATGGCTCTCCAGCGGTTAAAAGAAGCAGCAGAGAAGGCTAAAATTGAACTTTCCACTACTATGGAAACTGAGATTAACCTGCCATTTATCACGGCTGATGCCACCGGACCAAAACATCTGTTAATGAAGATGACCAGAGCGAAACTTGAGCAGTTAGCTGAGGATCTGGTTAAACGCTCGATACCGCCGGTCAAGCAGGCCTTGCAGGATGCTGGTCTTAAACCAGAAGACATTAATGAGGTTATCCTGGTTGGTGGTCAGACCAGAATGCCGATGATCCAGCAACTGGTCCGCGATTTCTTTGGCAAAGAGCCTCATAAGGGTGTTAACCCGGATGAGGTAGTGGCGGTTGGCGCGGCCATTCAAGGTGCAGTGCTAAGTGGTGAGGTTAAAGATGTGCTCCTTCTTGATGTTACACCGTTAACCCTTGGTATCGAAACTCTGGGTGGCGTTTTTACCAAGATGATTCCAAGAAATACCACCATCCCAACCAGAAAGAGCGAAATATTCACTACCGCTGCTGATAACCAGACGAGCGTCGAGATTCATGTGTTGCAGGGTGAACGTGATATGGCTGCTTACAACCGCAGCCTGGGCCGCTTCCATCTGGATGGACTCCCACCAGCTCCACGGGGCGTACCCAAAATTGAGGTTACTTTTGATATCGATGCCAATGGCATTCTGAACGTTTCGGCCAAAGACATGGCTACTGGCAAGCAGCAGGCCATAACCATTACCGGACACAGTGGGTTGGATGAAAAAGAAATTGAGAGGATGGTTAAAGAAGCGGAGGCTCATGCCGCCGAAGATAAGCGTCGTCGCGAAATCATTGAAGCCAGAAATCAGGCTGACCAGATGATTTACAGCCTGGAGAAACTCATTCAGGATAACCGTGACAGGATTCCAGCTGATGAAATCAATCGACTGCAGCAGGAAATTGACAATACGAAAAAAGCTCTGGAATCAGAAAATCTGGAAGATATCAAAAGGGCGACTGAATCTTTAGCCCGGGCTTCTCACCGCATAAGCGAAGTCCTTTACAGTCAGGCTGGCGGCGCGCAAGCCGGGCCCCAGGGCCAGGCGGGTGGTAATTATCAGGCCGGCGGCCAGGAGGCAAGTAGCGGACGTGGCGACGGTCGGGGTGAGGATGAAGTCATAGATGCCGAAGTCGTCGATGACGATAAGAAGAACTGAGTAGTTGGGGCTTAGAAGAAGGAAATGCGGGCAGTCCTGCAGTCCGATAAGGGACTAGCAGGGCTGCCTCCAGTTACCGTCCAATTAGCTGGCCTGAGGTCAGCTGAAGGAGAGGGCGGCCATGGCTAAAGATTATTATGAAATCCTCGGAGTACCCAGGACAGCAACGGTAGCTGAGATCAAAAAAGCTTACCGTAAGCTGGCCCGTAAATATCATCCAGATTTAAACCCGGGTGATAAATCGGCTGAGGCCAGGTTCAAAGAGATCCAGGAGGCCTATTCGGTTCTGAGCGATCCCAAAAAGCGTGCCCAGTATGATCAGTTCGGTTTTGTTGGCGATTTTCCACCAGGAGCGGAGGCAGGGTCAGGGGCCGGACCAGGTGGCGCTGGACCGTTTGGCGGTGGTTTTGAGGGTTTTGATTTTTCAGAATATGGCGGTTCTTCCTTTAAGGATTTCTTTGAGAATTTATTTACCAATCAAAGAGAAGAACAGACTATCGGTCCTCAGAGAGGTGAAGATCTTAATTATTCGATGACCGTTAGCTTTGCTGATGCTATCCATGGACTTCAGACAAAAATTAAAGTTAATCGCCTGATGCCATGTTCTCAGTGCGGTGGTGGTGGCTATATTAGCTCGGGCGGCCAGCAGGTCTGCCCGGATTGCGGTGGTTCAGGTCGGACCTATATGCAGCGGGGGTTCATGAAGTTTACAACTACCTGCCCAACCTGCCACGGGACGGGGAGATTAAGAGGCCAGGTTTGCCCGAGTTGCCGGGGTGAAGGGCGAGTACCTGGTTCCGAGACGATCACTGTTCGGATCCCGAAAGGTGTGGATAGCGGTTCTAAAGTCAGAGTGCCTGGAAAGGGAAATGCCGGAGTTAATGGCGGCCCGGCCGGCGACCTGTACATCAATCTGACTGTCACCGGACACCCATTCTTTGAGCGGGAAGGGGCTGATATTTACGTCAGGGTTCCGGTCACCGTACCCGAAGCGACTCTCGGGGCAAAAATTGAGGTTCCGACCATTTATGGCGAAAAAAAGATAATCAGGATTCCACCCGGCACCAGATCCGGCCAGAAATTCAGGATAAAGGGTGAGGGCGCGCCGGTAATCGGTAGAAATAGCCGTGGTGATATGTATGTTGAGGTCTATATCGTACCACCGTCTTCAGTTGATCAAAGGGTCAGGGAGCTGATGAAAGAACTAGAGAAATACTATGAAGTTAATCCACGGGCTGACCTGGGAAGATAGAGTTTTAGGAATTCCGGGAGAGGAGGCGGAAGATGCCGAGAAGAAAAGAGAAACAGGAAGAAGGAAAACAGAAGCCGCACAAGGGTTATTATCATATCAGCGCAGTGTCCAGAATGTACAATATTCATCCCCAGACCCTGCGGCTTTATGAACGTGAAGGTCTGATTCAACCCTCTCGCAGTGAAGGCAATACTCGCCTTTACACCGAGGAAGATCTAGAACGGTTGGAAGTTATTCTTAATTTAATCCGTGATCTCGGTGTAAATCTGGCCGGGGTAGAAGTGATTTTGAATATGCGCGAAAAGATGAAAGAAATGGAAAAGCAGGTAAATGAGCTCTTGGATTATATCAGGGAAGAGTTTTTCCACGGGCGAGAAGAAGAATTCGAGGCCAGAAGTCGCGGCCTTATTCCCGTTCCTATGGTCAAGCCTATTCCGATGAAGAAGCAGGAAACGGCCAGGAATACTGATAAATAGGTGAATAAAAATAAAAAATAGTTTGATCATTGCGCCAGGAGTATAACCTGGTAAGAGTCGCAGAAAGATATATTCTCAAACTTTGCTGACATCGCCAGTTTATAGCTAAAAAATAGAAAGTCCAGTATTCTTTCTGGAATTAGGAGGGCAATAGTATTACAATAAAAACATCAAAAGTGGGCCAGAGATAAAAAGCCGCAAGCGGCAGGGAAACGTGATTATATGAATTATCAGGACCATTTAGATTCAAGAAACCTGAAGCTTTATCTGGAGGAGATATCTAAAATTCCTCCGATTACGGATGAAGAGGAAAAAGAACTGGCTGAAAGACTGAAAAAGGGGGATCCAGAAGCTATTAAAAGACTCATTGAAGGCAATTTGCGCTTTGTGGTCTCCTATGTAAAGAAGTACCAGGGGATGGGTCTGGACCTGCTTGACCTGATCAATGAGGGAAATTTAGGGCTGATTGAAGCGGCTCACAGGTACGATCCATCGCGTCAGGTTAAATTTATTTCCTATGCTGTCTGGTGGATCAGGCAGGCTATAATTCATGCTCTTTCCCAGTACGCTCATCAGTTCAATGTCCCTCAGAAGACATCTGATAAGATCAGTAGAATGAACCGAGAAATTGAAATACTGAGAAAAGAATTTGGGCGAGAACCTACCAGAGAAGAGATCGCTGGCCGGTTGGGAATGACTCCTGAAGAGGTAGCCGAGCTGGAGTTGATTCAAGAAAAGGGTCTGTCGCTCAGCGACCAACTTGGAGATGAGGACAAACTTTTGCTCGAGGACCGAATATCAGACGAGCTGGCGCCATCAGTAGAATATCAAATTATCAAGAATTCGATTGAACAGCAAATCCGGCAGGCCTTAAATGAGCTGGAGAAGAGAGAAGCAGATGTGCTAAAATTACGCTTCGGGATCGAAGGTGATGATCCCCTGACCTTGCAGGAAATAGGAGACCGTCTGGGTCTAACCAGGGAAAGAATAAGGCAAATTGAGCAAAAGGCTATGGAGAAGCTGGCCAGATCCCAGAAAATTAAACAGCTGAGAGGTTATTTGAATTGAAGGAAGAAAAAATTTGCCCGGTTTGCCAGGGTACAGGCTGGGTTATTGAACAAACCGCAAAGGGGCAGGTGGCCAGGCGCTGTCAGTGTTTTAAAGAAAAACAAACTCAATTGCTGCTTCAGCAAGCGCGCATTCCCCGGCGTTATGAGAGCTGTACACTGGATAATTATGAAGTTCACCATCCTTCCCAGGGTGATGCGCTCAAAATATCGAAGAAATTTGTAAAGAATTTCCCGGCCCAGGATACAGGGCTTCTCTATATAGGACCTTGCGGGGTGGGGAAGACACATCTGGCTGTGGCCGTCATAAGAGAGCTCATCCTCAAGAAGGGCGCTTATTGCCTTTTTTATGATTTTAGAGAGCTTATTCGTGATATTCAGAATAGCTATACGCCTGATTCTGAAGTAAGTGAGACCGACATTCTGGCCCCGGTTTTTAACTGTGAGGTGCTGGTGCTGGATGAGCTGGGAGCCAAGAGGCCAACTGCCTGGGTGGAAGAGACAATATTTTATATTATCAATTCGCGCTACAACCAGAAGAGGGTAACGCTTTTTACCTCCAATTATTTAGATTTAGAAGAGGAGCCTGACCGGAGAGAGGCTTATTACAAGAAGGGTGACGAAAGCCTGGTTGACCGAATAGGTGTGCGGCTGAGGAGCCGGCTGTATGAAATGTGCAAGGTGGTCAACATCGCCGGCGAGGATTACCGCAAGGTGGCCAAGCAGGCCAGCTACCGTTTTTGAACTGACATCAGCATTTTTGTTATCCCGTAAAACGCTCGGAGAAAGGGAAAAGGTCTTGATCTGTTGCTACGGTACTGCCAACTTTTGTCTTTGAACTGAAATCAACAGCGCTACTCCTTATTTTGCCGGCTATTGTTTGATTTTATTTTAGCCATCGGTTTTTATGCCAATTAAAACAACAGCCAGGATTATAGTAAGAATTTTTTTTGAGGCGAAACTATTTCTGCCACCGGATATTGAAAAGCCATAGGAATTTTGCTATAAGTTTAGTTGCCTGCTCCTCGGTAGCTCAATCGGCAGAGCGGGTGGCTGTTAACCACTAGGTTGGGGGTTCGAGTCCCTCCCGAGGAGCCATTTTTTTCCTGCCTTATAGAGCCGTATCTGTTTTTCCTTCACCAAGAGGTATTCGAACTGGTTATTAACTTCCACACAGAAAGCTCTGGGTTTGTAGATCAATCTCTTTGTAGCTCATTTTGGTACCAAAATTATTCTGTTGGACTGCTAAAAAAGCCTGATTTTCAGACCCAGCTTTAAGGAGAATCCGCTTAGATCCAGCGAAGCTTTTCTCATATTTTTAAACTCATCACCAGCTGGCATCGACGAAGAGGTTATAAGATATGGTTCGTACCGGTCAGACTGTGAATTGTACTTCTCACCAATATAAAGAAATCCTTCGCCCTCATCTTCTGTTCCGGCTGTACTTCCCTCTAACTTGGTGAGTTTAGAATATCTGCCCTGAGCTTCAAGCCTCAAAGCCAGAAAACTGTTCAATTTATGTTCAAGGTAAATTCCGCCCACCAAACCAGGCCCGTGGCCTTTTATTGAGTAGACAGCCGGCGGCGGCATAACTGGACTTGATTCCCAGATGTTAAGATGACACCTGGAAAAAGAATAAGTCAATCCTAAATTAACAGACAGGTTAACTTCAGGACTGGCCAGCACCAGATAACAGCCTCTCAAGGTTAAGGGCCAGACCTTAATTTTTTGTTCAATGTCGTATTCGCGGTAATATGGATAAGGGAGAACATCTTC
>Ga0116190_1003527_pt1 | contig 11473 bp, 11 predicted proteins | sample AD_JPNTR4_MetaG_FD_89808 | JGI IMG/M metagenome (GOLD analysis project Ga0116190, IMG submission 89808) | Active sludge microbial communities of municipal wastewater-treating anaerobic digesters from Japan - AD_JPNTR4_MetaG | ecosystem: Engineered > Bioreactor > Anaerobic > Digestate | place... | reverse complement strand
TAGGGTATAATGCCCCAAAACAATACTAATAATAACAGGAGATACCACAATGAAGCGTAAAACAGTAGTCAGAAAAAACAAACAAAAAACATTGTATCGGTGGAAAATGATTGGAAAGAAGCAATCAAAGCAACATTATTTGAGACGATGCTACGGTTTGGGATAGCAGCATATTGCGAAATGGTAGAAGAAGAGATAACAGCATAAAGTTTCAATGGAAAATGATGCAATTTTTGCCGATAGTTAGTATATGTCACAAGAACGCAAAAGTGCATTACGGGATAAAGGGATATGGTGTGGTATAATTGAGCTGAGGGTGAGATAGTAATTGAGGTTACGGAAAAAGCAGGAACAGAACAACAAACGGATTGCGCCAATACGGGCGTTAGGAGAATATCACTTTGCAATAATAAAGCGAGTAATGAACTTTACTGGGACACTATATTGTGGAACATTTAAGAACAAGCAGCATACGTGTTTAATAGCAACAGCATATAATTTATTACTGATGATGAGTTTGCTTACTTGTAATGCATAGGTAAAATTATAAAAAAGATAATTGAGGAGGAATCACAACAGGTGGGCACAGGGTAAAATAACAAAAAATAACATAGCAAATATTTTCGGTATATGTTTTTATTTTTTAAAATTTGACTTTTTTTTATTAAAATGGTCTAAATTTACTCATTCGTGCTATTTGATCAGAGGTCTCAATTATTGTTTTGCTCTTGTTGCAGTTAAACCACTCTTTTAGGGGCGTATTTCGATGTACCCCAATTGTTAATTCTGATAGTTTCATCAACGGGTACCATCTATTGCTACAATAACATCAAATCTGCTATAGTAACAAATTTTAAATTAAAAAAAAAGTTTACATAAACAATAACTATCGCCATAGTAAAATTATTTTTTGAATATACGGTAATACAGTTCATTGTTGCAGCACGTAGTTGCGCTGTACATAGTAAAGGATGGTGCCAAAATGCAATGCTGGCTTAATGGTAGATTATGCAATATACATGAAGCACATGTTTCATTGCTCTCGCATAGCTTTGGCCGGGGTACGGCAATATTTGAGGTTATGGAGATAGTTACTAATAACAAAGGCACTGCACTGCTTGCCATACACCAGCATTTAGAACGCTTTACAAACAGTGCTCATGCTATTTACCCGAACCTTCCCTATTCCAATGAAGAAATTGTGTCAGGAATTATAAGCTGTGCAAAAGCAAACAACGTGACAAACGGGCTTGTGAAATTTTTTGCCTATTATGATGACATGGAACTTTCCATTATACCGCATAATACCAGCATTTCATGCGCTATTTTCTGCATGGATTACCAAAAACTATCGCTCAACTCAGAAGAACTTTCAAAACCTGCCCGTGCATGTATAAGCTCATACAAAAAATTAGATGCCTCTACTGTGCCGGTACATGCAAAGGTTGCGGGCAATTATGTCAACGGCTACCTTGCTCAAATGGAAGCAACCAAAAGGGGATTTACCGATGCAATTTTAATTGATACCAAAGGCAACATCGCTGAAGCTGCAACGGCTAATATTTTTTTTGTTATGGGCGATAGTATCCATACACCTACCCTGCAGTCGATAATGCCGGGGATTACGCGGATGATTATTCTTGATATGCTACGTTATGAAAAGCTCAATTATGAGGAATGCGATATCCATGTAAATGATATGAAACAATATACCGAAGCATTCTTTTCGGGAAGCATTGACAACATACTGCCTATTGCATCGATTGATGATATTGCGTTTACACCTGCACCCGGCACCATGACAGCACAGATTCAACAACTGCTCACCACACTGCTGAATAATGAACATACTCTATCACAAAAATATTTGCATTATTTTTAAAACTGCCTCATCCATCACGGTGCCAATACAAACAACGCACCTTTTTTTGCGTTGTCCATGAAAGGCTTATAGATGAAAGGAATATAATTTGTTGACATGCACACAGGTTAGTGTTATTAAAAATTATACTGCTTAATTGTATTTACAAGCGTTACAATTTTATAAAAACTGGTGAATATATGAAAAAAATTATTTATTTGCTTTTAACTGCCATAATGCTGTGCACCGTTGCATGCTTTGATGTGATACATTACATTGAACCTCGTAACGACAAAACAGTATTTATCCAATTCAGAGTAATAACCGGCATGGTAAACAATAAAGAATTTGATAATAATTTCACTAAAAATAATATCACAAAACTTTATCCAGGTGTTAATTTTACCTTTACGCAGATTGCAACAGATTTTGAAAAGGGATTTGAAATAACTGCAACAATCAAAGAAAATCTATTGAAATATTATAAAGACTCTGCAACAGATAATAATCTTAATACAATCATCCCGTATAAGGATAATAAAAATCAATATATTTTGATATATGACAATAACGAATTTCAAGCAAATAAAAAAGATGAAGAATTGTCTTCGGGTTTAACCGATGCTGTTTTTTCTTCTATTAATTACAAAATTATTGTACCCGGCTCGCTCAACCCAAAACACGTTCACCTTATCACGTACAATGAATCGCCAAAAACTATGTATCTTAATCCTTACAAGGTGGGGCAGCAATATTTTATTGAAGTACCGGCATCATTGATATTGCAAAATCTATGCGCAATCATTATATCGTCTAATAATGCTATAAATGACAAAGACATTACTGCAAAACTTAATAATTTATATGTAAAGCACAAACAGGAGCAGCAAAAACGGGAAGAAGCGTTACAGAATAAAGACACTGAGCAGCAGCAAAACAATGAATCCATTGATAATTCAGATAAAAATCACAATATGAATGATAATGCTGAAGAATCTGATGATAGCTATAATAACGATAATAATCCATCAGACGATTTTAATGACTTTAATGAAAATGGCAAATAATGATACTATCATTACTGAATACTTAAACAAAAAGATACCATGCTCATGAATAATAAAATATATAATTCAGACTGTGTAGAATCAATAATATTGGACAGCATAGCTGATGGGGTATTTACTATTGATATGGATTTTCGTATAACATCAGTTAACGCCGCTGCCTGTACAATATTAGGACTGCAGGGCAAAGATGAGGCAGTTGGCAAACTATGTTTTGAGGTTTTCCATGCAAATATTTGCGAGCATTCATGTGCGTTGCGTGAAACTATTGGAACCGGTAAAAATATAATTAATAAAACGGTATATATAGTTAACACCTCTGGTCATAAACGTACCATCAGTATAAGCACAGCATTATTAAAAGATGACGATGGCACTATTATTGGCGGCGTTGAAACATTCAGGGATATAAGCGACTTAGAAACCTTACGGAAAAAAATTGAATCAGCTTACTCCCTTGAAGATATTATCAGTAAAAATAAAACGATGCAACAGATTTTTTCTATCTTACCCGATGTTGCATTAAGCGACAGTTCTGTTTTAATTGAGGGACCAAGCGGAAGCGGAAAAGAACTCATAGCACAAGCCATTCATTCTTTAAGTACACGAAAAGACAATCCATTGGTAGTGATTAACTGCGGAGCATTGCCCGAAAATTTAATAGAATCTGAACTGTTTGGATATAAAGCAGGTGCATTTACCGATGCAAAAAAAGATAAACCCGGCAAAATTACAATGGCGGAAGGTGGTACGCTTTTTTTAGATGAAATTGGTGAACTGCCGTTACCAATGCAGGTTAAACTGCTAAGATTTCTTCAATTTAAAGAATATGAGCCATTGGGTGATGCCAATAAAAAAAAAGCAAATGTCAGAATTATTGCAGCTACCAATAAAAATCTGCGGCAGGAAGTTGATGCGGGCAATTTTAGAGATGATCTTTACTATAGATTAGCTGTCATTGAAATATCACTACCGCCATTATCTGAACGAAAAGAAGATATACCTCTGCTTGTAGAGCACTTTATAAAAAAATTTAATGCTCTCAAAGGTAAAACCATTGAAGGTATTTCTGACGATGCCATGAACATCTTGCTTAATTATAATTACCCCGGCAATATCCGAGAATTAGAAAATTGTATTGAACATGCCTTTATTCTATGCCATGAACCATATATACGACCACAACATTTACCGGCTTATTTAACCGGAATGACAACAACAACCACACCATCATTAGAAGAAATGGAAAAAACGCTGATACAACAAGCATTAATCCGATACCCAAACAAAAAGGAAGCAGCACATGCACTGGGAATTGATACTTCCACATTATGGCGAAAAATTAAAAAGTATCAATTGGAATAAATCAAATATATGTTTCATGAAAAGTTAATGCTATTGATTCTCTATCAATTGACTATCTGATAAAATACCTAAGTATTGCATTTTGCAATGTGCATAACCTCCATACGTTGCAATTTGCAATATATTGATAATGAGTTTATAGGCTCTGACCCCATTTTACAAAATATATCACTATTTTCAAGAGATTGACTGTGTTAAAATGGCTTTAACCCCATCGTGATAACCAATATAACGCTGGCATAATGGCTCTGACCCCTAAATTCGTAAACTATGTTTCAGCAATACTCTACTTTTATTCCATTTTCATTTAAAATTTTTCGTTTATATAATTTTGGCACGTTTTATGCTTAGTTATATGGTATGAAGAATGATATTGTAGCATTGCCAGTATTTCAAGATAGGCTGTCGCCACTATTGGATGAAGCACATAAGTTTATTGTTATTACGTTGGACAATGGGATGGTGATTGAGCGCACAGTAGTTGAAATGAGTGAAAACAGCCCATTCATTAAAATTGAACGCCTTAAAGAGATGGGTGTTACCGTTATACTGTGCGGTGCTGTGAGCGATACACTGGCAAAGTTTATTGTTGAACGGGAATTACAGTTATTTTCATGGTTAGCAGGTACCGTAGATGAGGTTATTGATCAATATATACATGGAATGCTACCGCAAACGTGTTTCAAATATTCAAATCGCGATGCGTATATGCAGGCATGCAGGCGGCATCGACGTGGATGGAAATATCATCAAAGGAGAGATTATAATGAAGATAGCAATACCGGCATCAACAAATGATATGAATTCGTATGTTGATAGCAGATTTGGACGGGCAAAAGGTTTTATCATTTATGATACTGACAATGGAATGAACACATGGATACCAAATCAGGTAAGTGTCCAATCAACACAGGGAGCAGGTATCCAATCAGCAAAAAGCATTATTGATGCAGGTGCGGATATTGTTATAGCAGGCAATGTTGGGCCAAAAGCATACTCACTGTTAAAAACAAACGGTATTGACGTTTATCTTTGTGATGTAATGCCAATTAATAAAGCAATAGAAAATTTTAACGCTGGTACATTACAAAAAGCGTCAGATGCTAATGTGGAAGGTCACTGGTGATGTTGCATTATTTTTTTACACTATTTTTATACTTTTTATACTGAGGAGGTGAGCCCTATGACACAATCCACTATACATGATGATTTTACAGGTTATATCCATAACGTTAAAGAAAATGACAGGATAATACGAGAACGAGTGCTGCAATGTATAAAAAACCTGCATGAAAAAAATTTACATTGTCTGAATGAAGCAAAGATACACGGCAAGGAAAAGTTATTTTCTGAAATTGAAACAATTCACAGGCGTCTTGAAAAATTTGAACAGGAAATAAGCAAAACGCCGGTTGCCGATTTCAAAATTGAGGGATTGGATAGGTCAGATGAAGATAAATTAAAAATGATAGAAGAAAAGATTGAGCGATTAGCCAATGAATGTGGCGAGATTATTGATAGTTTATCATGCTTGCAGTTGGATACCAATATTATTGATCAGTATACCCGGATAGCATCACATTTGCGTTTAGCTGAACGGTTATACCATGAACGCATGATGATTTTGAAAAAAGCAATGGTATTTGGATAGTGATTGTTTCAGTATACGGTGCGATAGTTACTGATTATTGGTGCTTTTGCAGTACATTACAACATTATATGAAAGGAGGTAGTAATATGCCGTTAGGAGATAAAACCGGACCGTATGGTGCAGGTCCTATGAGTGGACGCGGTGCAGGATATTGCGCCGGATACAATATGCCAGGCTATGCAAATCCAGCAGGAAGATTTGGGGCATTTGGTTTTGGCAGAGGATTTGGCGGCAGGGGGCGAGGATTCCGTCATTGGTTTTATGCGACAGGTTTACCGGGCTGGCTGCGTTCTGGATGGGATGCACCCACACCCTATCAATATTCCAGAGAGGATGAACGATTGTTTTTAAAGCAGCAGTTTGAGTATCTATCAAAAACTATTGAGAATATAAGCAAACGCCTGTCAGAACTGGAAAAAGAAGAATAATATTACGTGGGCATCTTTGCTGGATGCCCACGTAGTAATTTTTATAGGAAAATAATATGAAAACAAAAGTAACTATCGTGTGCGAAAACAGCATTGCTACTCCATTCCCGTTAATTGGAGAACATGGATTATCAGTATTAATTGAATCTGATGATACAACACTTTTTGATACCGGTCAGGGTCTGGGTATCTTACATAATCTAAAGACACTGGGGAAGGACATTAACACCATCCAAAGAATTATCTTAAGTCACGGTCACTACGATCATACTGGTGGTCTTATGCAGGTATTGCAGGCTGTGGATAAAAAAATTGATGTCTATGCTCATCCCGACGTTTTTACTAACAAAGTTGCCATTATTCCGCTGGGGAATCAAACGCTTGAAGCGCCTATCGGTATCAAAGCTACAAAAGAAGAGTACTCAAAAGCTGGCGCTGTATTTCATGATATATCCGGTTTAACGGCAATAACACCTTCCATAAAGGCTATCGCCGAAATTAACAGGCCTCAAAGCTGGACAGGCTTTGACACCAAACTGAAACAAAAATTTAATGATGCTTCCATAAAAGATGACCCTTTCAATGACGACTGCTCGCTAATTCTTTATACTGAATTGGGAGCTGTTGTACTGCTTGGCTGTGCACACGCCGGTATTGTGGAAATATTACATGATATTTCAGAGCAAACAGGTATAAAGGAATTTTATGCTGTGCTTGGCGGCACACATCTTGAAAGTGCCCCCGAAGCATATATTACTAAAACCATAGACACCTTAAAACACTTTAAAGTAAAAAAGGTTGGAACTTCACATTGCACAGGTTTTAAAGTTGCATGCCGCCTGTCATATGAATTTAAAGATTCATTTGTTAATGCATCGTGCGGAGCTGTTTTTGAATTTTGACAGAAGGGAGATAGTTCATGAACATAACCATAGCCAGCGGTAAAGGGGGAACCGGTAAAACTACATTCTCCACCAGTCTATCAGCATACCTATCACAACATACAACTGTTGCACTGCTTGACTGCGATGTTGAAGAACCTGATGCAAATATTTTTTTGAAGGTCCCTATTGAGCGAAGATACAATGTTACTGTGTTAATACCAGAAGTTGACATGGATGCATGCACAGGATGCGGCAGATGCCAGCGTGCATGTCAGTATAATGCAATTGTTTTAATAAAATCTAAACCACTGGTTTTACCTGAACTATGCCATTCGTGTGGCGGCTGTTACCTTGCCTGTTCTGATCGCGCAATACATGAAATAGAAAGAACCATAGGTATTGTTGAAACTGGTGCACAAGGAAATATAAGCTATGCAGGAGGCATATTAAATATTGGCGAGCACATGGCAACACCTCTCATTGACGAAGTAAAAAAAGAGATGTACAGCGCTAAGTTCCGGATAATTGACGCACCACCAGGTTCATCATGCCCGGTAGTACATTCTATGGAAGGCAGTGATTTCATAATTCTTGTTGTAGAATCAACACCATTTGGTTTTCATGATGCAGCAATAGCCTATGATGTTGCACAATCATTATCAATCCCCTGTGCAGTTGTTGTAAATAATTTAATTCAAAACTATGAACCTCTTTTTTCATTTATACAAAAAGAAGATATCCCTTTGCTGGGCGTCATCCCGCATGATATTAACATAGCAAAAAGTATTTCAGAAGGAAATTCTATTGAGTATATGCTTTCACATTACAAAGAGTTATTTGATTCAGTTAGCAACTATATTTCAAATAAAGTGATATAATAATGGAAACAACCATAAAACAATTGGCGATAGTTAGTGGTAAAGGTGGCACAGGTAAAACCAGTTTAGCCGCTTCTATATCAAAATTAGCAGGTAAACACATTTTAGTTGATGGCGATGTTGATGCATCTAATCTCCATATACTTATGCATCCTGTTACACACCAGGAAATTGAATTCCACGCAGAGAAAAAAGCCTATATTTCACCTGACAGATGTCGCGGCTGCGGTGATTGTGTAATTTATTGCAGATTTAATGCCATCAAAGATTTTTACATCGTTGATTCTATTATGTGTGAGGGATGTGCAGTATGTGCCATGATGTGTCCCTATGAGGCTATTGATATGATAGAACACTCATCAGGAAATATTGTCATAGCTACGGCCAACAACCAGCCTATGTTTTTTGCTAAAATGGGTATAGGTGAAGGTAATTCCGGTAAGCTTGTCACGGAATTGCGTAATAAAGCATTATCCATTGCCAGCTCAGATAATTACATGTTTATTATCATTGACGGACCTCCCGGTATTGGTTGTCCGGTTATAGCTTCTATTACGGGGACATCACATGTTCTCATTGTTACTGAGCCAACACTTTCAGGCATACATGATCTTGAACGAATTATCAAATTAACACAGCATTTCAGGATTCCAACCACTGTATGTATAAATAAATATGATATATCAATAAAAAATACTGATGAAATTATATTGTTGTGCAATAAATATGCAGTAGAAGTAATTGGTAAAATTCCGCTCGATACCGATTTTGTAAAAGCACAGATAGCCGGTAAAACGATTGTTGAATTTTCTAAGGGTAATGCTTCACAGGCAATTAAGGAGATATGGAATTCTTTACAGATAAAATTGTTTCCATAAAATAACAGTATCAACGCTTGAACAAGTACATTAAAACATTAAATGGTCAAAGGAGCCTATAGAATGTCTGAGAAAAAATTAAAAGTTGTTATTGTTGGCGGAGTTGCTTGCGGTCCAAAAACAGCTTCACGAATTAAGCGGCTGCTTCCTGATGCAGAGGTAACAATCATAGAAAAAGGTGAACTTTTATCGTATGCCGGGTGTGGATTGCCTTTTTATCTTTCAGGTGAGGTGCATGATTATAAAGAACTTATGTGCACACCAGCAGGAGTTGTCAGGGATACTCATTTTTTTAAAATGGTAAAAGATGTTACTGTTTTGAATCAAACGCTGGTTGAATCAATTAATAGAAACAAAAAAACAATAAAAGCGGTAAATACACTGTCAGGTAAAGCCATAGATATTGAATATGACAAATTAGTTTTAGCCGTGGGAGGCACACCATTTATACCCCCAATTAAAGGCATTGATTTAAAAGGGGTAAATTTCCTTTCAACTATTGACGATGCACGAAAAATTCATGATGAGGAAAAAAATTTAAAAGGCAAAAATGCCGTTATCATTGGAGGTGGATTGATAGGAATTGAAGTTTGCGAATCTTTTGTTAAACAGGGGATGAATGTAACCATTATTGAAAAAATGGATAGGGTGCTCCCTGCACTTCTTGATCCTGAAATGGCTTATCACGTTCATAATGAATTACAAGCCAACAATGTTACTGTATTACTTAACGATGCAGTAGTAGAAATTAAGGGCGATGATCAGGGTAATGTAAAAAGTGTTAAAACAACTAAAACAGAGGTACCTTCAGATTTGGTGTTGGTTGCCATTGGTACAAAACCCAACATAACCTTAGCAAAACAAGCTGGCATTGCAATAGGTACAACAGGTGCCATTGCTGTTAATGAATTTTTATGTACATCTGATCCTGACATTTACGCTGGTGGTGATTGTGTTGAGAATATACATTTGGTTTCAGGGAAACCAATCTACGCTCCCATGGGTTCAACAGCCAATAAACATGGCAGAGTAATTGCAAACAATATATGTGGGAAAAAATCAATGTTTAAAGGCGTATTGGGTACAGCTATTTGTAAGGTATTTACTATGAATGTTGCCCGCACCGGACTTTCCGAGAAACAAGCCAAAGATGAAGGTTACGATTTTATTACAGTACTTAATCCTTCACCGGATAAAGCACATTTTTATCCCGATGCAAAATTAATTATTATTAAATTAATTGTTGATAAAAAAAGCCATACATTACTGGGTGCTCAAATAGTTGGCCCCGGTGATGTTGCCAAACGCATAGAAATAGTGATAACGTCTATAACAAACGGTGCACTAGTAGATAGTATTGCTAACTATGATTTAGCCTATGCACCTCCATTTTCGCCTGCCATGGACAATATTATTCATGCTGCAAATATTGCTCAGAATAAACTGGATGGAATAGGTAAATCCATTTCACCAGTTGAAGTTAAAAAGAAAATGGATAATAATGAAGATTTTATTTTACTTGATGTTCGTTCACCTCAGGAATATGAAGAGATTAGGATTGATGATACCCGGGTAAAACTAATTCCATTAGGTAAATTGCGAGAATCACTGCACCAGCTTGATAAATCAAAAGAAATAATAACTTTTTGTAAAATATCATTACGAGGATATGAGGCACAAAGAATTCTTGAAGGTGCTGGTTTTAGAAATGTAAAATTTTTAGATGGCGGAATTGTATGCTGGCCGTATAAAAAATTTGTTAAATAGCATGATTGCAGGAGGTTATAATGTTTGGTAATAATAAAAATTCAAAATCCAATGCAGTGAAACCGGGTATGAATGATAAACAGGCTATGGAAGTTGATGGAGATTTGAAATTACAGGAAAACTTGAATAAGATTAAACACACCATTCTGGTTTTATCTGGTAAAGGTGGAGTTGGGAAAAGTACTATTGCAACAAACTGTGCAGTAGCGCTTGCATCACGAAAATTAAAAACGGGTTTGCTTGATATTGACATCCATGGGCCAAGTGTTCCCACACTTTTAGGCATAGAAAAAGCGGGGTTGCAGGCAACAAACCATAATACAATTATCCCTATACAGTATAATGACTATCTTAAAGTTATATCAGTAGGTTTTATGCTATCCGACAATAAAGAGGCTGTTATATGGCGAGGACCATTAAAATACAATTTAATAAAACAATTTTTATCTGACGTTGAATGGGATGAACTTGATTTCCTTATTATTGATTCCCCTCCAGGCACCGGTGATGAACCGTTATCTGTTGCACAGCTTGTTAAAAATCCAACAGGTGCTATTATCGTAACAACCCCGCAAAATGTTTCAACGATAGATGTAAAAAAATCAATTACCTTTTGTCATAAGCTTAATATACCGGTATTAGGTGTTGTGGAAAATATGAGCGGATTTGTATGCCCCCATTGTGGAAAAGAAAC
>Ga0116190_1003523_pt1 | contig 11491 bp, 10 predicted proteins | sample AD_JPNTR4_MetaG_FD_89808 | JGI IMG/M metagenome (GOLD analysis project Ga0116190, IMG submission 89808) | Active sludge microbial communities of municipal wastewater-treating anaerobic digesters from Japan - AD_JPNTR4_MetaG | ecosystem: Engineered > Bioreactor > Anaerobic > Digestate | place... | reverse complement strand
TTTGTGTACACTCTGTAATCATAAAAGGGTTCGCTCTTTTGTGGACTAACTCTTTCTGAAAAAAGAATTTATACCACAAAAGGCGGCCCTTTTTTCATTAAGTGTGTGAGAAATCCGGGCTAATCGCGACGGCTCTTCGCTTGCTTGTGCTGTCCGCTCCCCGCAGCCTGCTCACGTTCGTAATCGTACTGACCGGTATTTTGTCCAACACCGCGGCCGAGTTGGGATATGTCCTGCTGGTCCCCTTGGGCGCAGTGGTTTTCCTGGCGGTTGGACGGCATCCGATAGCCGGACTTGCGGCTGCCTTTGCGGGCGTCTCGGGCGGCTACAGCGCGAACCTCTTTCTTGGAACCATCGATCCGTTGCTGGCGGGCTTGTCACAAGAGGCCGCTCGCATCATACGCCCCGATTACCTGGTCAACGCGGCCTGCAACTACTACTTCATGGCCGCTTCGGTGTTCGTCATTGCCATTGCCGGCACAGGGGTCACGGAGAAGATTGTGGTACCCCGGCTTGGCGACTATAGCGGAGACGAGAAGCCAGAAGAGCTTACGTCATTGTCGCATGCGGAGAAGCGCGGCCTGGTAGCAGCCACTGGAGCAGGCTTGGCTTTCGCGGCTGTACTGCTCCTTGGCACCGTGCCGTCCGGGGGCTTTCTTCGCGACCCCGAAACAGGCGGTATTCTTCATTCGCCCTTCCTGTCGGGGATCGTCGCATTCATTTTTCTCGGAGGACTGCTCGTCGGGGCTGCCTTCGGCGTCGCCGCCGGGACGGTCAAGAGCCACAGGGACGTGATCCAAGGGATGAGCAAGGCAATTGAGACACTCGCGGTCTACGTCGTCCTTGTCTTTTTTGCCGCCCAGTTCGTAGCCTACTTCCGATGGTCCAACCTGGGGCTCATATTCGCTATCGAGGGCGCTCAAATTCTGAAGGCAACCGGCTTCGGCCCAGTTCCGCTGATGATGGCCTTCATTCTCCTGACTGCGATCATCAATCTGTCGATGGGAAGCGCTTCGGCTAAATGGGCCATCATAGCGCCCGTCTTCATTCCGATGTTCATGCTCCTCGGCTACACCCCAGAATACGTCCAGGCGGCTTACCGCGTTGGAGACAGCGTAACCAACATCATTTCTCCCATGATGTCGTACTTCGCGTTGATTGTCGCGTTTGTCGAACGATACGACCGGCAGGCGGGAATCGGGACTGTAATCGCTACCATGCTCCCATATACGGTTGTTTTCTTGATCACCTGGTCGGCGTTGTTCGCTGTCTGGTTGCTCCTCGGTTTGCCCGTCGGTCCCGGCGCGCAACTTTATCTGACACAGTAAGAAGTGTCGGCGGTAGACCCAAGTCCTACTGTTTCGCCAGTCTGACCGGGCGACCGTCGGTCTTGCTGCGTTGCGCGGCGTCCATAAAGGCGAAGATCTCAAGGCTTTCTTCATTCGGAACCGGAGGTTTTCCGGTCTGAAAGAACTTCACGATCTCGGCGACCAGAGGCCGGTAATCATGCCGGGCATCCGGCGAACTCCTGAAAGCTTTCCGACCACGGAAAACCACTGCTCCGTACTCTCCCGACGGTCGTATTGCACGAACAACACCCAATCGACCGTCTTTCCATCGCCCAACCAGTACGTCGGCCTCTTCGGTGTGTATGCGGCTCACTTCTTCACATCCGGGTCCAAGCAGTGTGTAGAGCATTTCGATCGGATGTATCGCGTACCAAGACAGATCAAGCTGATGATGCTGCTCCAAGGGCCCTGGTCCCCAGACATCCGCGCCCGTTATCCCGGGTCCGGCCAGATCTGTGACGATTTCGGTAAATCTCAGGCTGGAGGATGTAAACCAGGGAACCCCTGCCTCACGAGCCAGCCGCGCGATCTCGCGGGCATCCTCCAGGGTCGAGGCAAGCGGTTTGTCGATGAACATCGGCTTTCGCGCCGCGATGATCTGCCGGGCCTGTTCCAAATGAACCCTTCCATCGACGCTTTCCAAGAGCACAGCGTCGACCTTCGAGCACAGCGTAGGAATATCCGGCACGATCTCAACCTGCCACTTTTCCTGAAGTTCCCTGGCGAACCTCTCCACCCGCGAGGCGCTTGCCTCGAGATCCGGGCTTCCGCCCTTGTAAGCGGCCACAACCCGGGCACCCGGCACGTGCCCCGGCGCCGCCGCGTCGTTAAGCAGACTGGTAAAAGCGGGTGCGTGAGAGGTATCGGTTCCGACAATCCCGATTTTCAGGTCTGCGGCTACCAATGGATGAAACAGGAGGGAGAGACAAACAAAAAGGAACGCAACGTATTTCATAGCTTAGGATTATCGCAGACCGCGAGCACGCCTGGACACTCTTTTCCGCAGAGCCAACTGCGAAATTCGGTTTCTTGAGAGCCAGTTGCAAAAAACTCGATGGCTCCGGCTTTCTTTGTATTTCAACGCCGTTTACGATTATCGGTCAAGCCCGGAGCCGGGAGCGGGCCGGGAGAGCACGGCGGTTGTGAGTGCTGCGCTTCAGCGGTGTATCGAAACCCACGCTACGAAGGCTCCTTAGTCAATCGTGCAAAATTCTTTTCCGCAATCTCCGTCAGTTTCTCGAAGTCTTTCTTGGGACTGAATTCGATGAGAACGGTGCCCGCTGCTGCGGCCATGGTGTGACCGGGAGCCATGTAATAGAGCTCCCCTGCCTTGATTACCTCTTCATGATCCGGGTAGCGAACAGTCATCTGCCCGGAAATCAGGTATCCCCAGTGGGGGCAGGGACACAAATCATCCGGAAGGCCCTTGAGCAGCTCCGTATCATCGAAATCCGAGAGGTACGTCTCGTAACCCACGCGCATATCGCCCCATTCAGCCTCTCGCCAAATTGCCGCTCGAGAGGCCAGCGTCGTATCAAAATCGGCCAAAGCCGCGTGGTTACCCTTAGTTCGGATGTGTGCCATGAAGCTTTCTCCTCTCTTTCCGAACTAAGATGACGATTCGCACCTACCCGTTCCATTGGCCGCTCGGACGGACGAATGGAACAAACATCGCGAGCTGTACCGCCGGCGTCGCCCGCGCTTGAGAGGTGTCGGGGGCGTGGGTTTCATCCGGGCGCTGACGCGCCCTCCTCGAAACCCACCCTTCTACATTTGAGACTAGATTTGAGAGGCCTGAGACGTCGGTTTTTTCACACTTTAACGGATCATTCCGGCGCCTGGAGGAACTCTTCCGGACTGAGAACCTTGTGCGTGATCCTCACCTTTTGAATAACGCCTTGGAACCAGAAGACTTGATTTAGGCGGCAGCCAATCGAGGTCTGACCACCGGCAACCGGCTCGTATTCCACCTCGCCTGACATTTCTTGTTGCCCGTTGACGTAATGCCTCATTCGCTGGCCGTCGTAAGTCAAGGCGACGTGGTACCACTTTCCGAGGGCGTGAAGAACGTGCTTTGACTGCAGCGTTCTTTCGGAAATGCCTGACTTAATGAAAGTGTCCAAAAACCATTGATCCGCATCAGTCAACCGTGTTTCGATCAACACACGGCGGTCTTCGCTCGCCTGCATGTGGAGGAAACGCTGCGCCTTGTTGGGCGAGGGGTCGGGCCGGAAAATGACCTCGATCGTGAAGTTTCGGGCACCGGATAAAGGATTTGTGTTCAGAATTATGCCGTCGTCAACACCGTCGAAAGCCAGCGCCCTGGTTCCCTGGACTTCAACAACCTGTGGGTCTCCAAGGAGGATCGGCTTGTAGCCCCCTACGTTTGTCAGATTGTCCAACTGCCAAACAATTTGCATGTTCTTCGTGCTCCCAGTTGCGGCTGCACCTTGAGATAGGAACAAATGACCCTCGAGGGCAAGGATCAGAAACAGGCACACTACTGATTTTGACTTGCGCGTTTGTCTGGCGGCTCGTAACGAGCCTGTACAGGGTCGGGTCAAGTTTTGGCACATTTTTCGTTTTAAGGTCAAGCCCATCCCCACTGCAGTGGGAAGGTCACCAGGTCTTTGATTCGAACTGTTTCCCCGGTTTCGATCGACTGGCGGGCGGCAATACCGATAAGACTGGAAAGAACACCCGCCCTGCTCCCGGCCCTTCGATTCAGAGGATCGCGATGCCCGGGCCTGAACAGAAGCTCCTTCAGCTGGTCATCCGCTCCCCCGTGCTCGCCCTGTCGCTTGGCGAGAGTCCACTCGCGCGTGCCTTTGAAATTTAAAGTGAGGCGCAGGCGAGCGTCCTCCTCGACAGGCCATGGTTGTTGGCTGAAGCAGCGCACGTCAAGCCGGCCTTTGGCGCCGGTGAAAGCTATCGTCTGACCTTCATAGGGCATAAAAGCGTGCAGTGTGTAGGTCAACAGTACCCCGTTGTTATAAGTCACCTGGACCGTCATGGTGTCATAGGTGTCTATGCTCTGATCGAATACGCAGCCGTCCCGGAGATATCCGTCCTCATCCTCACAAGCAACGTACAGGGCTTTCATTCGCTCATTTTTGGTAATGTCCCAGTAGAAATCGCATTTCTGGGTAAAGGCGCAGGAGCGACAATTCTTCCCGCGAAAACTCCCGTTCTTTCCGTAGAAGGCGACCTTACCGTATGCGTGCACCTCTTCAGGCTCGGCGTCAAGCCACCAGTTCATCTGATCGAAGTGGTGGGATGCCTTATGGACCAGCAAGCTGCCCGAAAAACGCATCTTGCCGTGCCATCGACGAAAGTAATCGGCCCCATGGCTGGTGTCCAGGTATTCGTGAAAATCAGCCGCTATGATTTGTCCCAGCTCTCCTGAGAGAAGGATTTTCTTGATTTCCTCGGAGGAGGCGCCGAAGCGAGCGTTGAAGGTGGTGATCAGCTTTCCGCCGGTTCGCGCTTCGGTATCAAGGAGCAATTGGCACTGCTTCTCGTCAGTCGCCAAAGGTTTCTCGCACACAACATCGACACCCAGCTCCATGGCCCTTACGGCATAATCGGCGTGAAAACAATCGGGCGTCGTGATGATAACCGTATCCGGCTTGGTTTCGCGGATCATTCGATCAAAATCAGCCGCCAGGTAAGTGGGCGCGTCAGTGCCGATCTGTTTCTGGGCTTCTTTCACGCGCTTCGGATTGATGTCGCAAAGCGCCACCATCTCCACGTAATCCTTGAACGGATGAATCAGACCGCGCCCCCAAGTCACCGTTCCTCTACTACCGGTGCCGACCAAGGCAATCCTCTGCTTTTTCGAAGCCGACGCCTGTGTGGCGCCGGCCGACGGCGACGCAGCCGCGGCCGAAGATGCGGCCGCCCCAACCAGGAGCCCGGTTCCGATGAACTGCCTTCTTCCCATTGCGCCCTTCGTTTGCTGCATGCACACCTCCTCTGAATGTGTTTACCAGAAGATTTTCTTGATGAATACCATCCTAACCCCCGCTTCAAGCCTCGCAACTGGGCTCGTTCGATAGCGCGACCGGGTTCTCACCATCTCGGATAGCACCTGACTCAGGGCGATTACAAGTGCTGGCAACCAGTCCGGCCGCTCCTTGACTCGCTATACTTTGTCAGGCACCACAAACGGCGGACGGTAAGCGCGAGAAAGAGTCTTGTTGGCTTCATCATCCCCGATGTACCTCTGGGTTTTTGGATCGAAATCAAGGGTGCGTCCCAAACGGAAAGAAGCATTCGCCATGTGGATCAGCGCACAAGTGTAGTGTCCGTCCTCGACACTCCCGTTCAGGATCGACAGGTCACGATTCCGGACTGCCGCGATGAAGTTGCGGGCATGGCCGAGTGCATGCTGGTCGTTTCCGGGCCCAGTCATCCCGGGGCCTTTCGTCCGATTCTTACCCAGATAGGTCTGCCAACCGCTAACGGTCATAACCATGTAACCCTCTGAGCCGTAAAACAGATTACCAATCTCGTTCTCCGCTCCCTCGAAGAAAGGGCCCTCGTGATTGGTAACCCAATGCCGCACTTCGAACTGCAGGATCTTGGTCTTTGCTTCAGAGCTAGCATCAAACCTGAACACGGCAATCTGGACGTTAGGAGTCTCCTGATCATCGTCAAACATGACATGAGCACCCATGGATGAGACACGATTGGGCAACTGCACTCCTAAACCCCACCGGGCAACGTCCATTTCATGCACACCCTGATTACCAATGTCTCCGTTGCCGTAATCCCAATGCCAGTGCCAGTTGTAATGGAAACGATTGCGGGAAAAAGGACGTTCCGGGGCTGGACCAAGCCACAGGTTGTAATCAACACCGAGAGGAACGGGCTCGTCGGGTGTTTGGCCGATAGTATCCCGCCACTTGTAACAAATCCCTTTAGCCATATAGACTTCACCAATCCCGCCCGAGTGTAACAGGCGAATCCCCTCCTGCTGCACTGGAGAGCTTCTCTGCTCCGTCCCATGCTGCACGATGCGGTTGTATTTGCGCGCCGCTTCAATCATCTTCTGACCCTCGAAGATGTTGTGAGTACCGGGCTTCTCTACGTGCACATCCTTGCCCGCCTGGCAGGCCCAGATGGTAGCGAGCGCATGCCAATGATTGGGAGTAGCGATGCTGACCGCGTCGATGTCCTTGTCATCAAAGATTTCCCGCATATCGCCGCAGATTTTGGGCTTGGGCCTCCCCATGTCCTCCAGAACTTTGATGGGCCTCCCAAACTGGCTCTCGTCCACATCGCACAGGGCGGCGATTTCCACCCCTGGAACAGCACAGAAATCGCGCATGTTGACCAGACCCTGCTGGCGGAGCCCGATGATGGCAATCCTGACGCGATCATTGGCGCCCATCCAGCCAGCCTTGCCCGCCCTCATAGGTACCCCCATTGCGGCCGCGGTCAAAGTAGTGTTTTTCACGAACTGTCTCCGATCCATGTTCTTTTTCATCGCCCCGCACCTCGGTTCTCTTTGCTTTTGCGAAAACACTAAGAAAGGTGAATTCTATACCGCACCGCCCGGTTTAGCGCTTACACTAACAGTTGTTTCAGCCTGCGCGCGACAATTCGATCTATTATTCCTCAATGAGAACAACCGCCTGCCTGGCCGTCTGCATTGTACTCCTCCTTTGCGGCTACGCGGCGCGTCCGAACAGAGAAACCCCTGATTGCCTTCCCCGGCGCTGAGGGCTTCGGCGCCACGACACCAGGAGGCCGCGAAGGCAAGGTGATCCCTGTTACTACCTTTCCCCAGGTTTGTTGACGCTATCCGGCTGGTTCATAATGGTCAACAGAAGGGCACGTTCCTGGATTCCCGGGCGGCCGTCCACAAACCTACGCGGTGATAATCCCTATGAAAATCGAAAGCGGTTTAATGGTGGCATTGGGTTACGGGAAGTACTTCCGTTCAGATCGGATCGCAGGCCTCGAACCGGTGGAAGAGGGCAGAGGACCAAGAAATCGGACTCTCGTCTACATCGAGAACAGGCCTGAACCGATTGTCGCCTCGCGGTCCGAGAGTGCGATTCTTCGCGATATGGTCCAGATGCCGAAGGCCGCGACCAAGGCCCGTGAAGTGTACGAATTGCTGACGGATATCCTGGACACAATCTCCGAATTCGATCCTATACTAAAGTCGATTATTCGTGAACAAGGCGGTTGGGACCTCGACATGCTCAAGGATCGGATCAGCAGTATCCTGATCGAGGACCAGGAGAAGCGAGATGGGCGGCGCGAGGACTCTCGGGAAGTCGCCGTCAAGCAGCCTTAAGCGCAGAGGACTTGTATTGAAGAGTGCGATCATCGTCGTCTCGGTGCTGTTTGCCGGCTTGGCAATTCTACTTTTGTCGGGCGCTTTCCGCTGGAATGCTGGAACGAAGGATTTGCGGACGCGCCTTCACGCGGCTCGCAGGCCTATAAGACCTTTTTCCATACATTCGGATGACTTTACAGCCCTCCCCGCACCCGTCAAGCGCTACCTCCGTCTGGCCCTTGCCGACGGCCTTCCGATCGCCGCCGCCGTTCGGATACGACATCACGGCCAGTTCAACATGAGCGATTCTGCTGAGCGCTGGAAACCCTTTACCTCTGACGAACTGGTTATCACCCAGCGCCCGGGCTTTGATTGGGACGCCCGCGTGGCAATGGCACCGGGCCTCGCAGTCCGAGTTCATGACGCCTATGTAGCAGGCGAAGGCGTCCTTCACGCTGCTGTGCTCGGCCTGTTCACGGTCGCTGACCTGCGAGGAGCGGGCCAGATTGCCGAAGGCGAACTCCTGCGCTTTCTGGCTGAGGCAGCGTGGTATCCAACCGCCCTGCTGCCAAGTCAGGGCGTGCGTTGGGAAGAAATCGATGAACGTTCAGCCCGAGCGACACTCATCGATGGCTCGGTCTCGGCCACCCTGATTTTTGAATTCGACGAGGAAGGTCTCATCGATAACGTACGGGCCGAGGCGCGAGGGCGGGTAGTCGGCGACCAAATAGTCCCAACTCCCTGGCGTGGTCGCTTTTGGAACTATCAAAAGAAGGACGGCATGCTGATACCGCTCGACGGGGAGGTGGCATGGCTGCTGCCGGAAGGCGAGAAGACCTATTGGAGAGGTCACATCGTTGAGATCACCTACGAGCCCCCGGCAGAGCTATCTGAACGCTCTGGAAATCGATAGTTCGCCCGTTTCCGGTCCCCGAAGTTCGACGCTTGATCAACAAATATGGAATATTTGTTGATAAAACCCGTTTGATGTGTTCTTCTTACCCTGTAATGGCACAAAATGCTTCCAGTCGGCGCGCGCGCACTGTTAGAGACAGTCGAGTATTGCTGAGCGAATTGAAGGACTTTTTGATCCACAAGGGCTTCAAACCAGGAGACCGGCTCGAGACAGAGGTCGAACTGGCCAGGCGATTCAAGGTCTCCCGGGCAAGAATTCGAGAGGCAACGAACGTTTTATGTCAGCTAGGAGTGCTGGAAAGCCGGCCTCGCCGAGGCACTATCATCAAGTCTTTTGACCCCGTTGTGGCCGGTGAACATGTCGGATTTCAATTCGCAGTTGGGGGATTGCCGCTGGCTGACAGTCAGGAGGCACGCATCGTTGTTGAACAGGCGATCATGCCGCTTGTCGTTCGCCGCATCACGCCCTCGGGAGTCGCTGATCTGAAAGCCACCATCCAGCGCATGGAAGCCGCGACTTCAGACAAGGAAGTATTCGACGCTGATCGTGACTTTCACCTTGGTCTTTTGAAAGCGTGCGGCAACCAGACGCTGCAAGCCTTCTCTCAAGTCATCGTGGGGCTTTTTGATCAACTCGTGAAGTATTCGAATGTCGAAACGCAGACTCGAGAGCGCTCTATAGCGGAACATCGTGAACTGGTCAGACGGATTGAAGAGGAAGATACGGAGGGTGCGATCAAGGTCCTGACGCGCCATCTGAAGTTCCCAGCCGAATGACCCGGAACTGGGTCGATGGCTTTGGCGTCGAGACAAGTGAGCGAACCCTCCATCTGGAGGCTTGGAGGAAGTTCAGAAGGAACCTCAAAGGTCATCGCCGAGCGCAAGTGGCCCCATCAACTCCCTGGCGAGCGGTAACGCGTCTCGCGCCAGAAGAGCCTCCTCTTCGGGAGTGAGCGGCTTGAGTGGGTCAAAGACGATGTCAGTTGCGATGACTCCCAACCGGCACAGAACCCATTTGTAAACTGCGACCGTCGGCGCCCAGTGATTGCGGCCAGGCAGCCGGAACGCGTCAATCAGAGCTACGATCCGAGAGCTTACAGCCTTCACCCCCTCCCAATCGGCTTCCAGAGACCGGAGATAGGCGTCTTTGCAGAGATGGGGGAGCAGATTAGCCACGATGCACATAAGGCCATGCGCACCCATATACAGCGCTACATCGACCAGAGAGCTGACGCCGGTGAAGCAGCGGAGACCGACCCCAGAGCGATCGACCTCACGCAGGAGTCGGTAGAAGAATTGCATGTCTCCGGATGAGTCTTTGATCCCCTGCAGCACCTCCTCTTCGGCCAGCTCAATAATGCTGGGAACCGTGAGGGACACTTTGGACATCTGGGGAAGCTGATAGAGATAAACGGGTCTCCCGATACTGTCGGACACTCGCCGGTAGTGCTGCTTCAACTCGTCCTGTGAGTAGTCAACGTAGTAAGGGAGCGTCACTGATACAGCATCGGCTCGCGCCTCCAAAGCTCTGCGGGCATGCGAGATCACCCGTCGCGTTGAAGCGTCTCCCACCTGCGCGATCACCGGCACCCGTCCGGCTACGTGGCGAACAACGACTTTAATCACCTCGGCGCGCTCGTCATCATCGAGAGCAAAGAAATCGCCGCTGGTGCCGTTAATCCACAAGCCATCCACGCGACCTCTCAAGAGGAAATCGACCTGGCGGAGAAGACTCTCGAAATCGATTTCACCATCTCGCTGCAGGGGGAGAACCATGGCCGGAAAGACTCCCCGATAGCTGTCTGCCTGCACCCTTGAATTCCGTGGCAAGTTCATAGTGTTCCTTTCTTCCGTAACCCGTTAATTCCCGCCGTCGGATGGCCCCCATAGCTAAAACCGCTCATGTCTCTGTGATGTCGTTGACTCGGCTGTTGCCCGGAGTCTCCCCTCCGAAAACTGGCTTTTCTGTTCCTTCAACAGCGCCCTTCTTAGTAGCCCATTCAGCCGAGTACTGGCGGCGGTCATCGCCCTCTAGGGAAGGGCGGGGCGAAACGTCGATGATTTTCAATCGCCTGTTCTTCAGTCAGAAGCGTGACCCGATCGACAGCCATGGGACTGAACAAAACCTCGTAAGCCGCCCAGGCAAGCCATCGATCTTGCTTCTGAGTGCGCATGGCTTCCAGGCGCTGTCTTCCAACCTCACCGAATTTCAGCAGCGAGTCCCCCACCGCCCGCCAACCCCAGGCGGCGTCCGCTCGGGTGCATCCGTCGCCATATTCGCGAAAGAGTCTCTCCAGACGAAAGAGGGCCGCCTGATACTGGTCGACTGGCATTTCCGGCCATTGTCGGCGTTCGGCAAGCGCACTCGTTTCCTCCCAGGTACCGTGCCGGAAGGTGGACGGCCGCTTTGACGCGCGCTCTCCCAGCTTGCGAGCTGCCCAAAGCTGGACTGTTGAAGTCTCGTCATCCAGAGCCTCAATAAGCGCCTGGGTGGCTTTCGGATCGGGAATCAGGCCGAGACCGCTCAAGGCGTAGTAGCGCACCCGATAATCGGGATCCTTAGCCGCTTTCAGCAGGAACGAGAGGGCGTTGTCGAAACCATTGGCGCTGAGAGCTCGCACGCACACTTCTCGTACGGGCTGATGAGGGCTCTCCAGGCCCTTTCTGATGTCGGGAAGTGCGTGGTCCTTCAGGCTCGCAAACACTCTCAGGACGGCTTCCTTCATCATGTACCGGCCGTCGCGGACGAGAGTATTCAGAAGCAGGCCTGGCGTCCGGGCGGTGTTCAGCTTCTCCAGCCCCAGGGCAGCCGCGACACGGACGCTGGATTCCTCATCCGTCAAGGCGGGCTCCAGCACCCCGACGTGTTCGCGCGCTCCCAGCTTTTTCAAAGCGACCAAAGCCTCACGTCGCACCAGGACATGGGGATCGCTAA
>Ga0116190_1003515_pt1 | contig 11512 bp, 8 predicted proteins | sample AD_JPNTR4_MetaG_FD_89808 | JGI IMG/M metagenome (GOLD analysis project Ga0116190, IMG submission 89808) | Active sludge microbial communities of municipal wastewater-treating anaerobic digesters from Japan - AD_JPNTR4_MetaG | ecosystem: Engineered > Bioreactor > Anaerobic > Digestate | place... | reverse complement strand
GTAGCCAATTCTCGCGTCATGGCGCCGCTCAGGAATGTGACCAAAATCGTGGTATCGAAACTGGGGGACGACGCCGTGGCGAAAGGTGCGGCTGCCTGGGCTGAGGCCAGACTGAACGGACGAACCCAACAAGCTACGTCATGAGTCAATTGCAGCACGTCCCGAAAACGAGCACCACCTCGAGGCTGGTTGCCGTAATCGATATTGGTTCGACATCGATACGAATGGCGATCGCCGAAATTCAATCGAACGGCCAGGTTCAAACCCTGGAATCGCTGCAACAGGCTGTCAGTCTCGGAAAAGACAGCTTCACCAGGGGCTACATAGACGCCGAAGCCACGGATGAGTGCGTTGCCGTCCTGCGCAGCTTTCAAGAGATACTTCAGCAGTACCGGATCAACGACGAGAATCAGATCCGGGCGGTCGCCACCAGCGCGGTTCGAGAGGCTTCCAACCGCGATGCCTTTTTGGACCGGATCTATGTGGCAACGGGGATCAACGTCGATGTCATCGACGAGGCGGAAACCAATCGAATCACTTACCTGGCCGTCCGAGGGCTCCTTAACCGCGAACCGTCTTTGAACCAGGGCGAGACGCTTATTGTTGAAGTGGGCGGCGGCAACACCGAGGCCCTGTTGTTAAAACAAGGGCAGGTCACTTATTCACACACCTATCACCTCGGCTCGCTGCGATTGCGTGAGATGTTGGAGGACTACAGGGCACCCGTCGTCGAACTGCCCGAGATCATGAAAATCCATATCGATCGGGCCGTCGACCAGATCCGGCGCAGGCTTTCACTCAAGGGGGCCATCAAGATGCTGGCACTGGGCGGCGATATCCGTTTCGCCTGCTCGCGCTTGCTTTCAGACTGGGGTCCGAAAGCATTGGCCAGGCTTTCGCTTCCGGATCTCGACAGGCTCTCCCGTGAAATACTCTCGCGTTCGGTGGACGATCTCGTCAGGCGGTATCACCTTTCCTACCCCGATGCCGAGACGCTGGGCCCGGCACTCTTAATTTACGTCCGTCTCGCACGCGCTTTCAGATTGCGCCAGATCTTCGTCGGCAGCGGCACTCTGCGTGACGGTCTTATGTGGGAGATGGCGATTCGGGAAGCGTGGACGGAAGAATTCCATGAGCAGATTGTCCATTCAGCTCTTCAGATTGGCCGAAAATACAGCTTTGATGAACCTCACGCTCTTCACGTGGCCGAGCTGTGCCGGAAGATGTTTGCAGCGTTGCGTCGCGAGCATCGACTCGCTCCGCGTTTCGAAACCATACTGATCGTTGCCGCCCTGCTGCACGATATCGGTTTGTTTATCAGCAATCGCAGTCATCATAAGCACTCCATGTACCTCATCCTTAACAGCGATATGTTCGGCCTGGGCGCGCGAGACCTGGAGTTGGTGGGGATGGTTGCCCGATATCATCGGCGAGCTCTCCCCAGGTCGACTCATGAGGGATCTGCGAACCTGGATCGCCATAGCCGGGTCGCGGTCTCGAAGATGGCTTCCATCCTGAGACTCGCGGATGCTTTGGACAGCGGACACGTGCAGCGGATTCGCAACGTCGAGTTCACTGTAGAACCGGGGCAGTTCGTTATTACCGTCGGCGACGAGGGAAACCTGATGCTGGAACGCTACGCCCTTCAACAGAAAGCATCGATGTTCGAACAGGTTTATGGGATGAGTGTCATTCTGCGCCAGGCTACCTGAGTCGCCGCGCACTTTCGATCATGTCAAGAAAAGAACCTGCATTCTTCAATCGCGAGCTCAGCTGGCTCGAATTCAACCAGAGAGTGCTCGATGAGGCCCTGGACAAAACCGTCCCTCTCCTGGAGCGGCTGAACTTCCTCGCCATCACCGGGTCCAATCTTGATGAGTTTTTCATGGTGCGAGTCGGAGGCCTGCAGATCTTGGAAAAACAGGGCGTTACCGTTCACGACCAGGCGGGTCTTACGCCCTCGGAACAGCTTGCCGCTATCAGTCAGAGAGTGCACGAAATGACGGCAGCGCAGTACTCCTGCCTGGAGCAGGAACTGGAACCGGGACTGGCAGCTTGTGGAATCCGCCGGCTCCGGCCTGCCGACTTGTCCGAGGACCAACGACAACGAATCGAAAGTCATTTTGAACGCGAGATTTTTCCTGTCATCACTCCAATGGCTGTTGACGCCCGCCAGAGATTTCCTCTTCTCCGGAATCTCGGGTTGAATATCGCAGTGCGCCTGAAAGAGCCCCAGTCTGCCTCCCGCCGTTTCGCCATCATTCCGCTGGGCGCCCGTCCCGACCGCTTCATCCGCCTGTCAGAGGAGCCAGGATTCGCTTATCTCCTGCTTGAAGACCTCGTGGCGATGTTCATTGAACGGTTCTTCCCGGGATGGACTGTTACCGAGAACGCTGTTTTTCGCATCACCCGTAACGCCGACCTGAGCGTGCGGGAAGACATGGCCGGCGATCTGCTGGCAGAGATGAAAGAGGTTCTGGACGCGCGCAAGGAAAGTTCATGCGTTCGGCTGGAGATCGAGAAGGGCGCTTCGAAAACACTGCTCAAATTCCTTACAAAGGCGCTCAATGTTACCGAGGCCGCACGCGACTGTTTTTTCATTCCGGGACCGCTGGATCTGTCGGGTTTTCGAAAGCTGGCATCGCTGGAAGAGTTCCCGGGACTGCGTTATGAACCCTGGCCCCCGGTCCATTCCCCGGATATCGACAGAAGAAACAGCATCTTCAACGAACTTTCCAACCGCAGCATTTTCTTGTATCACCCGTTTGACAGCTTCGAGCCTGCCATCCGCCTGGTCCAGGAGGCCGCGGCAGACCCGGATGTACTCGCCATCAAGCAAATTCTCTATCGGACCAGCCCGGACAGCCCCATCATTGAAGCGCTTCGGCAGGCAGCGGAGAACGGGAAGTATGTCACCGCGATTGTCGAGCTGAAAGCGCGGTTTGACGAGGCCAGGAATATCGAATGGGCAAGGGAGCTGGAACATGCCGGCGTACAGGTCATATACGGAGTCAAGGGCCTGAAAACGCACGCCAAGCTCTGTATCGTCGTTCGCCGGGAGGCCCAAGGGGTGACGCGTTACCTGCACTTCGGCACCGGCAATTACAACGAGATAACGGCCCGGCTTTACACGGACGCCAGTTTCTTTTCGGTGGATCCCGACCTGGCCAACGATGCCTCCAGCCTGATCAATGCGATCACGGGTTATTCACAGCCACAGGGGCTGGTGAAGCTCGAGGCCGCTCCGACAGGGCTTCGAAGGCGGTTCCTGGAGTTGATCGCCAGTGAAACCGAGCGGAAGCGTCAAGGTCAAAAGGCGCTGATTATGGCCAAGATGAACTCACTGGTCGACACGCGGATCATCCAAGCGTTATATGAGGCGTCCCAGGCAGGTGTGAAGATCCTTTTAAACGTCAGAGGGATCTGCTGCCTCCGGCCCGGAATTAAGGGTCTGAGCGAAAACATTACGGTCGTCAGCATCGTTGACCGTTTTCTCGAGCACAGCCGGATCTACTACTTTCACCAGGGAGGAGAGCCGAAAGTCTTCATTTCTTCTGCCGACTGGATGCCGCGAAACCTCGACCGTCGCGTCGAACTGTTGGTCCCTATTGATGATCTTACTTGTCAGAAACGTGTTATCAATATTCTTGACGTCTGCTTTAAAGACAATGTGAAGGCGAGACGGCTGCTTCCTGACGGGCATTATGAGCGAATAGCCCCGCCGCCGGGAAAGAAAGCCATAAGGAGCCAGGAGGTGCTTTACCAGCAGGCGTTGGAAGAAGCCCGACAGGTTCAGGCGACCAGCCGCACCGTCTTCCAGCCGTTTCGTCCGGCCGGGTAGCCGGTTATGAATTACGCACTCGCTGTCAGTCCGGCCAAGTCAGCCAAGGAGATTAAACGTGTCTCATATGCACTATCTACTGGTCGCGGTTTTGGTTGGTGCTCTGGCCGGCGGTGCCGAAAACAGGCCGGAAGAGTACATGTCCCAGCTCAAAATCTACACGGACGGATCACCCCTGAGACGACCGGTTGAGGACTGGGAAACGGCGCGACGCCTCGTTCGTTCTGATCGGGAATGGGCCGAATGGATGAAGGACCGGACCCGGGAGGTCGACGAGTGGATCAGGAAGCGACACGATCGGGTCGAATGGGTGGCGGGCTGGTATCACGACTTCGTGAGCCCGGAGGACGGGTCTTTCTTGGAATGGACACCTGATGAGCCGGGCAAACGGCCGCTTCGAACACGTCGAGGCGAGCCTGTGAAATTGACGCCAAAGCTGCACGGCGCCTGGGTCTATCTATTCCGATTCCGGCATATCGGTAACATACAGCAGGCCGCCATGCTTTACCGTTTAACGCAAAACAGGAAATATGCCGAATGGGTCGCGTCACAGATCGACTTCTACGCGAACAACTACACCCGATGGCCGCTCGAGGAGGACAAGGGGCTTTCCCGCCTGATGTACCAGAGCCTCGATGAAGCCGTTGTTATTATTCGCCTGGTTGACGCGGCCCGCCTTCTCGATGATTACGTTACGCCAAAACGCAAGCAGCAATGGTACGAAAGGCTGTTCCGGCCGACCGCGGTATTGCTGGAGAAAGGTCAGCACCAAGTCCATAATATCGCTTGCTGGCATCGATCCGCCGTCGGGCACATTGCCATCTACTTCAACGACGAGGATCTTTGGAAGCGAGCTCTGGACGGACCTTTCGGAATCAGGAAACAGCTGGCCGAAGGGGTCACTCCTGATTTCTTCTGGTACGAGCAGTCGCTCACATATAACACCTATGTGGTCCAGGCCCTGGCGCCTTTCTTTACTTACGCCGCCTTGAGCGGAAGGATGAATGAAGTTTCGCGGGAGATGGCGATTCTTCAGAATTTGATGCTATCGCCGCTGAACCTCCGCTTCCCGACCGGACGCCTGCCCAGCCCGGCAGACACCACGGGAGTGCCGCTGTACGCGCCGAATCTCAGGCTTATGGCCTCGGTTTACCGGATTTTTCCAACGCTTACAGGCCTTGCCGAGGCTTCGAAGATCCGGGACTGGAATACTCTTGTGGATCCTCCGGGCGCGAACATCGAGGCTCCTCCGCTGCCCCCTGTCACGAGCATCAATCTGGAAGCCAGCCGAATGGCGGTTCTGAAAAAGGGACCTTGGCAGGTTTACTTCCACTACGGCCAGTTGGGCCTCTCTCACTCCCAGGCGGAGGCTCTCAACTTCGAAGCTTTTTATGAAATGACGGACATCACCCACGACCCCGGTACAGTCGGGTATGGCTCACCCCTGCACGCCGGCTACTTCAAGACCGGCCTCGCTCATAATGTCCCCCTGGTAGACGGCTTGGGCCAGAAGAGCTGGAAACGGGGCGAGCTCTTGGAGTTTGACGCGGACTCCGGTCGCGTGGCAGCCGCCCAGCCCGAGTATCAGCCGGGTATCTCGACTTCCCGGCGGTTGGAGATCAAGGATTCCCGACTCCTCGACACAGTCAGCGTGAAAACTGATCGGAAAAGACGAATCGGGTTGGTCCTGCATCTGCAGGGGCAGGTAGAGCTTCGAGACGACCAAGGCTTTCGTGAAGACCCGGAGTTTGGCAAGAGGTTCGAGACCCAATCGTTCCGTTATTGGTCCGATACCCGGACTGCCAACTTCACTGACCGCGCCTCCCTTCAGGTGCGCTATCCCGATCTGGTCATGAGCGTCACCTTCGAAGTTCCCGGCGACTTCACTTTAACGCATGCTGAATCCCCCGATACGCCACCGGGCCGCCGTCAAACGCTGTACCTCGAGAAGACCAGCTCCGAGGTCGTATTCAAAACCGTCTTTGAACCGGTTTCGACGGTCGATTCAAGAGATGAGTAGCTCCTGGAAGTCTAAGAGAGTATCCGAGCATTTATCCGTGTGATCCGTGTTATCCGTGTCATCCGTGGGAGGAGAGGCCCGCGGATAGCACGGACGACACGGATCTCACAGATAGGTTACTTAGTCAAGAAGATTTAGTTAGAACTGGAACATGAACTCCGACCGCAAGAAATGCGCAAAGCTGCGCGAGTCGGGGTAGAAATCGCCTGGATCAAGGGTCTCGGCCAGCAGATGACCGACGAAATGTCTGTTCACCCGAAAATTCAGCTTGGCGATCATCAGGTTGCCACGCCTGTGTCCCAGTTTCTGACCAGCCACAATTCGAGCTTCGGGGGCAAACATCAGCCTGTAAACCAGGTCAAGATTCACCCGGTCCGAAAACTTCCAGTTCAAGCCGGGTGACAGCATCCCGATGTTCGTCCAATAGGCAGGTCCCCTGCCCTCCTGGACCTGGGTATAGATGTACAGTTCGCTCCACTTGGGCCAGCGGCTGAATATGGGATTCCAACCTTCGCAATCAGCGGTGTCCGGATCATCGCCGGAAAGATGAGTGTAATTCAGCTGTAACGTCAGTCTGGGCAGAGAGGGGAGTGATTTCCTGAAGTCCACATAGCCGCCATATCCCCTACGGCTGTTAGCGCCATAGTCGCCCAGTTGCACCGCGAATTCGGCCGCGTGCTGGATCCCGCCTTTAAAACTCCCTGTCAGTCGCAATCCGGTTGTGTTCAATCGGCTTAGGGGGAGGGCACCGGCCGCTTCTTCTCGCTTGAAAACGTCGTAGAACTCCCCTTTGAGCGAGTTCGTGAGCTGACGAGTCACGTAAATGCCGGCGCCTTGCTCGTCTCGTTCCACCGTGTTCTGGGTCAGGTTTCGATTAAGGACAGGCAGATAGCGATCCCTGGCGGTGTTTGAGATGGCGAACCCGTCGACGGTTGTCTTTGCTCCCCTCCAGGTGGCTCGCACTGCATTGAAGTAATACGTTCGGGATCCGTCCAAGGGGGAGCCGTCCATGATCACCAGGCCTTCTCCTATGAACATGTCCTGGCGGCCGATTCTTAGGGTCAGGTCTTTCCGGGGATTCAGCTCAAGATAGGCGTTGTCGAAAACGAATTCATTAACGCGAAAATCGTACTTTTCTCCTTCCGGATAAAAATACTTTCTGAATTCGTTCGTCATGCGCAGGTGGAACTTCGCGCTTTCTGATATAGGCAGGCCAAGCCAGCCCCGGGTCCGGATTCGTGCCAATCCCCAGGAGTCATCTACCGATTCATCGACGTCGACGAAGTTATCGCCGGCTTTCCATCGGATCCGTTCATCAAACCCCCAGGTGATCTTCCCCTTCTTGTCGGCCTCGGATTGTCCGAACAGGAAACCGCCGGTGAGTAAAAAGAAAAACAAGAGCGAAACTGGTTTTTTCACGGCTAAGCCTCTGCCAGCGGAACACTTAAACTATCAAGGCTTCCGGCTTGGCGCGCAGATATTATCCTCAGACTCCAGCCCCGTAAAGCTTTTTTTGCGGCAGACGTGCGCTGCCCTGTCGTGTCGTGGATGCCTTTGAATAAGGTGTTAGTCCTGATGACTTTTGAGTACAATCAAGCCGCCGGCGCTATGGAGGAAACGAGTATGACCATCGATGGTGAGGGATTGGAAAGCAGGCGGAACTTCTTGCAGACTGCCTTGGGCGCCTTCTGCGCGTTGAGGTTGAATACGCAAGGGAGCCCGGTGGCGCCGACCACCAAGAGCGACCTGAAGATGTTCAAGAATCTCGGCACTGGGCATATCGGAGTGAAAGCCAACCAGCTTCAGGCTCTCGACTATGCCATTCAATTCGGATTTGGCGGAGTCAACGTCCACGCCGATGACATTGAAAAGATGCCCGTCGACCAACGGCAAAACTTGCTTGCCCGGATGCGTGAGCACAATATCAGGTGGGGTGTGAGCGGCCTTTCCGTCCAGTTCCGAACCACCGAGGAAGAGTTCAAGAAGACAATCATCGCTTTGCCGGCGCGCACAAAAGTGCTGACGGAAGTCGGTGCTCGCCGGGTTTGTACGTGGATAGTGCCCGGTGACAACCAGTTGACTTATCGGCAAAATTTCGAGCAGCACCGCCGTCGCTTGACCGAGGTGGCGAATATTCTTAATAACGAGGGGATATCGCTCGGCCTGGAGTTCGTTGGCCCGAAACCTTCGCGAGACGCGAGTCGCTTTCACTTCATTCACACCTTGGAGGAACTGCTCGAGCTCAACGAGGCCATTGGCCTCGACAATGTCGGAATCCTGCTCGATTCCTATCACTGGTTCACCTCCGGCGGCTCGGTAGCCGACATACAACGGCTGGAAGGAAAGCGGATCGTTGAGGTCCACGTCAACGATGCGCTCCCCGGCATCCCGGTTGAGCAGCTGCCCGATACCAGAAGGGCGCTCCCGTGCAGTACGGGCGTCATCGATCTTAAGGGCTTCATGACGGCGCTTGCCTCAATCGGCTACAACGGCCCGGTGACTTGCGAGCCCTTCGACCGGGAATTGAACCAGATGGAGGACGAAGCCGCAGTTAAGAAAACGGCGGAGGCGATGGATCGCGTCTTTGCCCTGCTGCCCAGTTGAGACAGAAGATGTAAGAAAACGGGATCAAGGGTGACCGTGGCGGTATTTGCGCCCACTTGGTGAATGCGGCGCATCGCCTTGCCCGATTCCCACTTTTCATTCACCACCAGCTAATCTACAGATTGACTTAAAGCCTGATTTTTAGGTCTTTCCGGTATAACCTTCAGCCCAATTAACATGCGCATCGATCCACACAGACGTTTTTTCTTGCCTGAAATTTGAACCTGCCGCTTCACAAAACATATAATCAAACATAGCTTCCTTCAGCTAAACGCTCAGTCTTTCGGTTACACAGCCTCATATGGTCGTTCGTATATGGGGTGCAGTTCATGTGGAAATAGATCTTCGCGCAGAAGTACCCGCGAATCATGCAGAAAGGAGAAAAGGCCGTGAATCTGAGGGACCTTTGCTCAAGAAAGCTTGTAGGAGTGCTGGCCTTCGTGATTGGATTCGGCTCTGCAGGCTATCCTTTATACCGCCAATCTGATCGATTGAAAGTTGAAGTATCAGAACTGGCTAAGAGAAATCACGATCTAAAGGAAGAAAACGATCGACTTCGATACATCAATAGTCTGGCGATTGAGTTCTCAATGGATCCATTGATTGTCACTCTGGTTGATCAGTATTCGCGACAGTATCTGAAGCAAGCCTCGGCTGAGTGGCGACTCCTGAGAACCCCGGAATTTCTAACTTACATCATGTTGTCGCTTATCTACGCCGAATCCAAAGGCAACCCGGCGGCGATAGGGGACGGGGGTAAGGCGCGAGGATTAACGCAGATCTGGGTTTCAACCGCGCGAGACTACGGCGATGTCTCAGCGGAACAACTCCTTGATCCCGAAACTAACCTGGCATACTCGTTCAAGCATTTTCATGAGTTGCTGAAAAAATACAAAGGAAACCTGGCGATGGTGCTCTATGCCTGGAACCGTGGACCAGGGACGGTTGATCGTTTGCTGGAATATGGCCAGTCTCCGGAAAACGGATACGGCAAGAAAGTCTACCAGGCATCTCTCGACAATAATCGTCATTTTGCTGTAGCCGAATAGCCGTTTGACTCCCCCAGACGGCTACGGAGGGCGGGAGCTCCTCCTCCACTGCTGGTTGCCAAGCAGTCCTCATCCCGCCCTCCGATCCTGCTTTGACACGCCAGATCCCTGTCCGCAGTTGACCTTCGAAAAAAATGCTACCATGGCCGCATGGACATCTCGAACGTGGTCTTGGCTCTTGGATCCAGCCTGACTGCGGGTCTGAATCTTTACATAACGATTCTTACGCTGGGGCTCATGCAGCGCTATGAGATCCTCTCCCTCCCCGACGAACTTAGAAGTCTGTCTAACCCCTGGGTGCTGGTGGCCGCCGCGGTTCTTTTCCTGATTGAGTTCGTTGCCGACAAAGTCCCCTATGTCGACAATATCTGGGACTCTGTTCACACCTTCATTCGTATTCCGGCAGGGGCATTCCTCGCCGGTGCTGCAATGGGTGATGCTCCTTCTCATGTGACCTGGATTGCGGCGCTTCTGGGCGGGTTCGTCACGTTATCGAGTCATGGGGCCAAGGCCTCCACACGTCTGGCTGCCAACTCGACGCCGGAACCCTTTACGAACTGGTTTCTCAGCGGGGTTGAAGACGTCTTGAGTCTCGGACTGTTGTGGCTGGTCTCGGCACACCCCTATATTGCCCTCGTCGCCGCTCTTGTGTTGCTTGTCCTGTTCGTTGCGCTCATCTACATGTTCTATCGGTTCCTCCGGTATCTTTTCCGCAGACCACGACCGGCTCCCCGGACAGAGATTTATGGCCCGTGAGGGCACCGCCTGGTTTCACTTCGCGAAAATTCCGCGTTTCGTGCTATTGTTCTGGCCGTGATCCTGGCAATGGCGGGGCTTCCGGGCTCCGGGAAAAGCACGATGGCACGGGCGCTCGCAGCTCGATTGCCTGCCATCATCATCAGCAAGGACGAAATCAGGACAAGACTTTTCAGTCAGGACCAGATCGACTACTCCCGGGCGCAGGATAACGTGTGCTTTCAGGAAATGCTGCGGCTGACAGAGGCGATTCTGACCGAATCTCCGGACAAATGGGTAATCCTCGATGGGCGGACATTCTCTCGATCTGAGGATATGCTCCAGGTCTGGAACCTCGCCCAGCGGCTGCGCCAACGCCTTTTCGTGATCGAATGTACCTGTTCTGATGAGGAGGCGCGCAGACGACTCGAGTACGACCAGAAACAAGGGCGGCACCCTGCAGGCAACCGGGATTATCGCCTCTATCTGGAGCTCAAATCGCGCCGAGAACCTCTTCCAATACCCGCGCTGCGCCTCGATACCAGTTCCGAACCAGCCGTTTGCCTGGACCGCTGCCTGACCTACCTCGGACTGTAGCTCTGTGCCTTCACACTATGGCAGAATATCCAGCCTATCAATCAGTTGACTTTCCCGGAGGAGAAAATGCGTTTCCGACAGCAAACCTACTCGCTTGCGATCCTTTTTCTACTCTTTACAACGATTCCGGCCCTCGCTTTTCAGCATGAATCCGTGGCGAAGGCTGAGGTCCCTGCTCTCCACGATTTCCACGAAGTGATTTTCGTGATTTGGCACGAAGCATGGCCAGCCAAGGACTACGCGAAACTGAAAAGCCTGTTACCGGACATCGAAAAAGGCGCGGCCGCCGTGGCGGCAGCCCGCCTGCCCGGAATTCTTCATCACAAACAGACGGCCTGGTCCGAGGGTGTTGAGGCTCTAAAAGCAACCGTCGAAGAGTACCGCGCCGCAGTCAATGCGGATAGCAACCAGGCCCTTCTTTCCGCCGCCGAGAAGCTCCATTCGGATTTCGAGCGGCTAGTGCGTGTGATCAGACCGCCGATGAAGGAGCTCGAGGACTTTCACTCGAGCCTCTATATGCTCTATCACCATCATTTGCCCGCCTACGATCTCGAAAAGATCAAGGCTTCAGCTGCCGAACTGAAGCAGAAAATAACGGTGCTGGAGGCAGCAAAGCTGCCGGCCCGTTTCAGCGCCAGACAACAGGAATTCGACAAGGCGCGCCAG
>Ga0116190_1003514_pt1 | contig 11513 bp, 10 predicted proteins | sample AD_JPNTR4_MetaG_FD_89808 | JGI IMG/M metagenome (GOLD analysis project Ga0116190, IMG submission 89808) | Active sludge microbial communities of municipal wastewater-treating anaerobic digesters from Japan - AD_JPNTR4_MetaG | ecosystem: Engineered > Bioreactor > Anaerobic > Digestate | place... | reverse complement strand
TATCTTATTTTTTTGGTTCTTCTGGCCCTCAATTTACATTGAGAATTGGCGTAATGAAATGGCTAAAAGCATTGTTATTGGGTTAATGGTTAATATAATTTTTATCGCTATCTATACTGCTTTGCATTACCGTAGAGAAAAAGAAAGCCACAGATTCTGGATGACCTTTATAGTCTCTATGGTTATTAATCTAATATATATCATATTTACTGCAATTAAGATAGATGGTGAGATGGTGACGGATAGTTACAGGTTTATCTATATCCTCAATTTTATGATTGCTATGGCAGTGTGGGACTTTTTACTGTTTTATCTGGCAAGTCCTGCTCTTAGAGCTAAAAAATATTTTTGTAGACTTCATGAATATATACTCAAAGCTAAATAGGAGGAATAGTGCCTTACTATGTATTTTCTATTGGAGGAACAGGAGCAAGATGCCTGGAATCACTCATTTATTTATGTGCTATGGGAATTCATTTAGACCAGCCTCTATTTCCTATATTTGTTGATCCTGACCAGAGTAATGGAAATATCACCAGAACCTTAAGTCTAATTCAAAAATATAAACTCATTAGAGAACATTTACCAAGACCATCCAAAGATTATTTATTCAATACAGAGATTATATATTGTGATGAAGAAAATGTACCTGATACTAAAGTTATAATTCCTAATTTATATAACCCCAACTCTGGTTTAGACCCTTCACAAAATAAACTTTCCCATTTTATTGAATATGAAACGAAACTTCAGGGGACAGAATATAAATTCCTGGCTGACCTTTTATTCAGTAAAGAAGAATTAAATATGGATATGAGTGCTGGATATAGAGGTATTCCTTCTATTGGCTCTATCTTAATGACCGATATTCAAAATCAAGCTTTCTGGACAGAATTAAAAGGTAGATTGGAAGAAGATACTGCTTCCAGAGTTTTTATTTTTGCATCGTTATTTGGAGGTACTGGAGCTTCAGGATATCCAGTTATCAGCAAATTAATCAAAAATGCATCTCCATCTACTAAGGTTGGTGGTGTTTTAATGCTTCCCTATTTTAAGCTTAAAGACCCTGAAAACTTGCAGAAATTTCAAGAAAGCCTCAAACAAGAAAAGATAATGCCAAATTCAAAAAGTTTTATGATTAATGCCAAAACTGCTTGTGAATTCTATAAAAATAATTATTCTCAGATTGATTCTAATTATTTTCTGGGCGATGACTTTGAACACTGTAAACAGTATGAAAATTATGCTATAGGAAGCACTGAGCAAAAAAATGATGCTCATATGCTGGAACTTATGGCAGCTTATGCTGCTATAGATTTCTTCAATAGAGAAAGCGGTAACTTCAAACCATTTTATGTAATCCAGGTGAAAAATCCTGATAAAAATGATGATCCTACCGATGTAGTTGCGGAAGATATTCCCCATAAAGATAAAGAAAAACCATTTGAAAAGTTTGCTCTACTCTATCATTATATCAATGAATTATTTGAACTTATTGATAAAAATAATGTTATACTTTTAGATAAAATTGCCTGGCTAAGAGACCTTAAGATTGATAATAAAAAAGTTAGAGCAAGAGATATAATTGATAAAAAAAATGAACTTTCTTCTCTTAAAGAATTAATGGATTCTTTCAAAGAATGGATTTATCAAAATCATAATAATTATGCAAAATTAAATATACTGGATTATGAACTCAAACTGGATAATCTTCTAACCAACAATCCTGAAAAATATAAAGGCTATCATATAAGCCATCTGGATACCAAGCTTTATGAGAAAGAAACCAATCAAAATGACTTATTAGGTGATATGGTAGAAGCAATGTCCTTGGCAAAAATAACTAAAGGAAGGTAAAAAATGCCTCGCTATTTACTGCCAAAACAAAAATCTTTACCTCAGACCACACCAGGTCAATGGAAAGAATTAATTATAACTGAATTTACTACTTTTGTTAATGAAATGGAAGTTTCACCAGATTCCAAGATTAATGTTACTTCTATTCCTTCACCTTGGGCAAGAATGTTACTTTTTAAAGAAGCTATTAAATCTATTAATCATCTTATGCACAAAGAAGCTATGTCCAATATTCTGGATGTTCTGGAGATAATCTTCTATTATGAATTGATGAATATTAATATTGAATATAAAGAGATTAAAATAAAGAATGATGAGAAAAATAAGTTTCTGAAAATACTGTATGACCTCAGTCCTGAAGAACTAAAGAAAGATGATATTGTCAGCATTGGCTTATTAATTGCCAGCAGAGATTCAAATGATAAATTCGCTTTAGCAGGAACCAGTCCCTTTTCTCTTTTATTCACACCTATGAATTTAAAACATAAAGAAGGTAATATAGTTTTCCCAAGATATTTTAGAGAAAGACCAGTCCCTCTTAAAGAATGTCCGAAAGATTTTCAAAGATGGATAAATTCTAACTTTCTCACTAAACTACGAAAAGATGGAAACTATCCTGATTTAGTTAAAGCTTTATCTGATGATGAAGGTATATGTGCAGAAAGTTTAAAAGAATCATTAACGGAGGAAATTTTACTACCTTGCGATTTTCTCAAAAACTCTCCTTTAGCAACATTGGTAAAAAAAATAAACACTAAAAAAATATCCAGTCCTTATCTGTTGAAAGCTACTAAGGAAAATGAAAAACCTCCTCTAATTATTGATCCGTCAATAAATTTATATGGTAGTGAGTATTATAATGGCTATAATTATCTTCAAGATTTCAAATATGAAGAATTAAAAGACAGCAACAGAGATTTTCTGCCTGGTGAAAACATTAAATATCCTTGGATATTATCACAAGAAGATTTTCTCCAACCGGTTTTGTTTAAGTATAAATATCGTCTAAACAATAATAGACTTATACTTGGTTCTTACAAAGATAGTAGCGATATGAAATATGCACTTCCTCTAACTGATACATTTTTCAGCTATTTTAACTATAATGATGTAGAGAATATGTTAAGTATCCAAGAAATAAGTGATAAAACAGTTAGAGTTACCTTAAAGATTCCTATCCAGAATGAAAAATATATAGAAATTTACCGGGATTATTCTCAGGATTTAACTAATAGCCAGGAAAATCGTATTATAAATTATGATGATAGGGATATTGATACACCTCTTCCACATATAATGATTTGGCCTCCCCTACATCCTGAAAACTGGAAAGATAGCTATTATGCTTTTATTTATGGGAAAAGATACAATGATGGTGTAAATCAGGAAGAAATAGTGCCTCTGGAGTTTAAAGACCAGGATTTTAAGGATATAAATTATGAGAGATCTCGCAAAGCTGATAAAATAGAAATATTCCGATTAGAAACACTTCCTACTTATATTATGATTTCTGATATTGCTTCTAATGGGAAGGGTTTATTAATTCTCAATCATAAATCCCTGACTACAGTAATGAATCCGGAAAAATCTGCAAAAGTTGGTATTGATTTTGGAACTTCCCATACTAATATTGCTATTACGATTGATGATTCTGAGCCAGAAGTGCTGAAATATAGTTCTGGATTTTCAGGTAAAAATCTGAATGATAATGATTTTATCACTCTCATAAGATTTTCTGAACCAGAATTAGGAAGAGAACAAATTCCTAATCTGATTTATAATTATTTAAAACAATATTTCTTACCCAATTCACTAAGTGAGATTCATAATAATCAATCTGTTGATATGCCTCTTCCTTCTATGATATTAATGGAAGGTGATACTGATTCTTATAAAGCATTATTAAATACCTCTATAGCTTTCTCTAAAGATGATGTTGGATTGTTCAATTATGATTTAGATGGACGCATAATTTATAAAACTTATGTTCAACAAACCAATTTAAAATGGGCACCTCAATTAATAAAACAACAATCATCAAAAGAATATCTCAGGATATTATTGCTCTTGTTAAAGTATGAATTAATTAAAAGAGGAGTCAATTTAAAAAAAGTAGAATATCACTGGGCTTTTCCTAAATCTTTTTCTGAAACTTTAATCAATGATTATAAAAAAATGTGGCGTGAATTAGTAGGAGAAGGATATAAAATTACGGATGAAAGTAAAGCAGCTTTACTATATTTTGACCATAAAGGAATTCTTCCTCGTAACACTCCAGATATCGCAATAATTATTGATACAGGAGGCGGTTCATCTGATATTTCTATCTGGCAAGATGGTCAAATCCTTATGCTTTACAGTTCTCTCTGGGCTGGGATGAATCTGGTTGGATTTGAAAAAGATAATGAAATATATTCAATAATTTATGACGCCATCATTAATTTATCTTCTACTAAAAGAGATATCTTTCAAAATATTAAAGGGTTTCAAAATCAGTTGAATTATATTCTTTATTCATTAGATGAAACTACATTGAGTAATCTGGCAAGGTCAGATTCTTTCTATAAAATTCGCTTTATAATTCTCTATTTCTATAGTGCTCTACTGTATGAAATTGGAATCCAGAGCAGAGCAATTGAGATGGATAATATCAAAAAAATTAACCTATACCTGGCTGGTAATGGTTCACGATTTGCTTGCTGGAGCAGTGGAGCGTTTGATAAAATAGATGAACAGGAACAAGAGATTTATAAACAAGTAATTAAAAAAGCTATCCCTTTTGATAAAGAGGTAGAAATTCATACTTCTTCTGCTCAGGATAAGAAAAGAGAAGTAGCTATAGGACTTTGTAGAGGTAATGAAGAACTCAGAGCAAAAGAAGCAAGTAAAAAACAATTAATTGCGGAAAAAGTATTTATTGAAGCGAACTCTGACCTCTCTAATATGACAATAGATGAATTTAATGAATTAATTTTACAGAATGGACATAATATACATCTGGACCAAAATAAATCTGAAATAGTCAATTTTCATAACACCTTCTTTGAGGTACTCGCAAAAAGTAATCTTTATAGGGATAGATTGAAAAATAATAGTGCTTTATCTAATCTTGAAAGAATAAAAAATATATTAATTGGCGATGGGGGTAAGTTCATTGGTGAATTGAGAGGAGTTATAGAAGATAATATTAAAAATTATAATTCTATTTCCAGCTCAGTATTTATTCTTGGAATGCAGATTACAATTAATAGATTACATCGTTATCTTTCAAAAAATCAATAGAATCAGGATATAATAGAAAATGATTTGGGTAATTTTAGCTTTTGTAATATTAGAAGGTGCTGTTATAGCTTGGATTATTATTAAATTTCGAAAAAAATTGGAGGATCTTGAAACTGCCAATGAACATCATAGACATAGTAGATATGATGCAAAAATCCAAGAACTTAATATCAATCTCAATTCAATTAGAGGTAAATTGGAAAAAATGGAGGAACTTGAAAAACGAGTTAAGCAACTGGAAAGTAGATTGGCTCAATTAGACCATATTAAAAAACCTGAACCAGAGAATATGATTAATCCGCCAATTGAAATTCTCCCTCCCAAAGTAAAAGAAAAACAAATTAAAGATAATAGAATCTGGGTTTGGAGATCTGAAGAAGGATTAAAAAAACTTGAACCAGTTAGCAATCCCAAAGGTCTTTATCTAATTAAAGATGGGACAAAATATCTTTTACATCTGGATAATCTTCATAAGGAAAATATCAATGATATAATGAGGTTATATAGGGAAATTATTGATTTCCCTGCTAATATTCAGATAAATGACCAAATAGTAATGAAGAAAAATCCTATATATGAAAAACAGGGAAATTACTATATATTCCGAGAAAAAGGTGAAATATCAATAAAATAAGGAGAAATTAATATATGGAGATTATAGTTTTATTGTGTATTATAGGTTATATAATTTATGAAACAATGATTTTTGTTAAAGGTAAGAATATAATATATAATAATCTTTATGCGGAAAATAAAAATATTATAAAAATAAAAGAAATGCTTCAACAAAGGGATGAGAATTTATTTGCTAATATAAGTGAGAAAGAAAGGAAATATCCTGCTTTAGATTATCTTGCTACCTGTGCCAAAACAGGACAACAGATAAATGAAAACAATTTTAAGGAATTGCTAATCTCTAAAACGAACACAACATTTTCCGATCTTAATACAAGAATGAACCAGTTACCCATAATTGGTTTGAGAGGAACTTTTTTGGGTATAATCATTGGAGTATTAAATATCTGGTTCAATATTATATCTATTGATACTTATAATGAAGAATATTATACTTTAGCACGATATATTATTCCCCTCCTTTTTTCAGCTGGTCTTGCCTTTACCAGCAGTTTGTGGGCATTACGATGTTCTTCCAAATTAAAAAGTATTTCTCAAAAAGAAAGGAACAAATCGGATGAAGTAATTGATAGCGCTATGAAAGCTCTGGTAGTAGATTATATTCCTTATATATCACCTAAATCCACAGAAGACCGTTTTGCTAAAACAGTAATGAGACTAAATAATACCATAAATAAATTTGTTAACAGTTTAGATGAGAAACTAAATGGATTTATCAGCAATTTTCAGCCCCTTATTGAAAATCAGAAGCAGACAAATGAAGAAACTCTTAAATCTATGGAAGATATTGCTACTCGGTTAAATCAAGATTATGAAACAATTAAACTGATATCAAATCAACAAGCACAACAAATAAATTCTTTTTCCAATATCACAGAAAAGTTAAACGATGCAAGTTCTTCTATGGAACAAAGTATTAAACTTGCAACTGAGAACTTAAATGAATTCGTTAAATTGGGTTCTGAGATGAAGACTAATATCGGTGAAATGAATGAACCCTTGAATAGTATCATAAAAAAGCAAGAGGAAATTACCAGGGTAAATGAAGGGATTATTAATGAGATGAAAAAACTCCTGGAAAACAATAATATTATTCCATCCTATACCAAGTCAGTCCAGGATTATCTAACTGCCTTGAATAATAAGCTTGATACTTTTAGTTCTGTAGGTGATAAAGTGCATAATGTTACCCGGGAATTTGATAATTTTAAAGAGAATTTAGATAAACTTTTAAATGAGTTTATCAGTAGCTCTCAGAGATTTAGTGAAACTATGACAACGAGTTTTAAAGATTATGATCGGGAATTAAGAACTCTTTTTGGTCAAACAATCCCTAACAAAGAAAAGATAGATTTTTATTATTATGACCCTGAATCTATATCACAACTTAATGCTATTGCAGAGAAGAATAATGCTATGATTGATTCTATAATAAAGTATTCTCGTTCTCTGGAAGAAAATCTTAATCGGTTTAATCAAGAAATTGATTCCCTAAGAGTTTTTGGCTTCATTAGAAAGAAGAAAAACAACAGGAAACATAAAAGATGAAATCAGATAATCGGGATGAGCTAAATTATTGGCCCAGTTTTGCTGACATTTTTTCTTCTTTATTCTTTATTTTCTTCATTTTATTTTCTATCTTCTATTTTAATTATAGCAAAAGAGTAGAGGCAGATCAAAAAGATATTGATGATTTCAAATCAATGTTTAAATCTCTTGATTTGGAATTAAATCAAGAAAATAATGAAATAATTATACCGGCTGATATTCTTTTTGAGTTTGATAAAAGCGAACTAATAAGAGCTAATCTTGATAAAATTTGGCGATTCAGAGAAGAGCTTAAAAATTATATGCAGGTAGGAGATAGAAAAAAAAGATATTGCATAATTATAGAAGGACATACAGATACCGTTGGAGATAAAAATTATAATTATAAATTATCTTTAGATCGTTCACTGAGTTTGATTAAGGAATTTAAAGAAGATGACTTTTTTAGAGATCCAGATATAGATTTGATTCCAGCTGCTTTTGGAGAATCAAAATTGGCAGTGCTAACACCTGATAATACCCTTAATAAGAAAAATAGGCGAGTAGTAATAAGAATTGTCCCCAAATTTATCGGAACAATGCAACAGATAATGTCTAAATAAAATAGATAATGTATAAATCTAAAATACCTTTTAATTTTAATATTTTGATGAATCCCCAAAGATTAATTGAACTATTTTTAATTTTTACCCTTTTGCTGGTTTCTTCTTGTAAAACTCATAACTCTTCCGATCAGAATAATATTGCTATCTATAAACAACCTCAAGCACAATCTATTCTTGATTCTCAAAAAGTGATTAAAAATGGCAGTTATTCCTTAAATCAGATTTTTGTTTTAAATAATACTGAACTTCAGAAGGCAAAATTTAAAGTTATAAAAATCTATGATGGTGATACTATAACTATTTCTGATGGCACGCATGAAATTAGAGTAAGATTGATAGGCATAGACACCCCTGAAATGAATGAAAAAAATCCTATTTTAAGAAATCTTGCCAATCAAGCGAAAGATTATCTTAGCTCATTAATTCTAAATCAATTTATCTATCTTCAACTGGACCATTTTAATGAAAAGTCAATGCATCTGGATAAATTCGGCAGATTATTAGCCTATGTCTACCTTTTTTCTGATAATCTTTTTGTTAATGCTCAGATGATGAGAATGGGTTTCAGTCAGGAGTATGAGAAGTATTCCTTTGAACAGTTGCATTATTTTAGAAAATTAGCAGCTCAAGCAAAAGCTGAGAAACTCGGAATCTGGGCACTTATTAATAGCACAAATTTGTATGATGTTAAATATAATTCTTTAGTCAGTGGCTCTTCTGATGACATAAATTTCATTACTAATAATGGAAAAGCCATTTAAAATTCAGCGGTTATTTAATAGCAATTCATATTCTAAACGATAAGAAAGATAGATGTCTCTATAAACAATCAGATTGAAGCTGCACCTATAATAATCGCAAGTCATACAATGTTATGCGAAATCCATTTGAAAAATCGCTATATCGTTTTGAAAAAATCGTGTTATTGCAGGCCAGCAAAAACTCCGATTTGAAAAAATAAGTGAGAACGCATATTCAACCATTTCATCCTTGGCAGATTACGATTTTACTTGACACAATAATAGAATATTTTATTATAATAACATAGAGGTATCAATGCCAAAGATATTTGTCTTGATCTGCATTTTAATTTGCTTCTCAATGGTAGCACAGGCAATTTGTATATATAAAGTTCAATTTACTTCCGCAAGAGGAAGTGATGGCAATTTTCCTTCCCCTTATTTAGGTAAGAGGGCCTCTTTAGAAGTAATTGTTACTGCTACTTACTTTCAGGAAGGCGGTTATTTTATAAGTGAAAAATTAAATGGTCTTTGGCGAGGAATTTTGATACTAGATAAAGGAGAATAAATATTATGAAGAGGTTCATACTTATCTTTTTAGGTTTGTTATGTTTCACCCTTTTGAGTGCATTAGCTGCTTATAGTGAATCCTTACTCCAAAAAGCTAAATCCGGAAATGCAGAATCTCAATACTATATCGGAAGAGCTTATTATGATGGTAATGGAGTTAAAAAAGATTATAATCAAGCTTTTCCGTTGGTTTAAAGCTTCAGCTGAACAGGGGAATGCAAGAGATCAAAACAATCCGGTAGATTGTTATTAATATGGTAAAGGAGTAAAAAATGACTATAATGAATTTTTCCGCTGGTTTAAAAGCTGCCGCTGAACAAGGTAATGCAGATGCTCAATGCAGGTTGGGAAATTGTTATAAAAATGGAGAAGGAGTACAACAGGACTATAATGAGGCCTTCCGCTGGTATAAAGCTGCCGCTGAACAGGGAGATGCAGAAGCTCAATGCAGGTTGGGAGATTGTTATTATTATGGAGAAGGAGTAAAACAGGACTATAATGAGGCCTTCCGCTGGTCTAAAGCTGCGGCGGAACAGGGTTATGCATATGCTCAATATAGGTTGGGAAATTGTTATTATTTTGGTGATGGAGTAAAACAGGACTATTATGAAGCTTTCCGCTGGTTTAAAGCTGCCGCTGAACAGGGTGATGCAAATGCTCAATTCTTTCTTGGAAATTGTTATTATTTGGGAGAAGGAGTAAAACAGGACTATAAGGAAGCCTTCCTCTGGTATAAAGCTGCCGCTGAACAGGGTAATGCATATGCTCAATACTTTCTGGGAAATTGTTATTATTATGGTGATGGAGTTGAACAGGACTATAATGAAGCTTTCCGCTGGTATAAAGCTGCGGCTGAACAGGGTGATGCAGATGCTCAATACAGGTTGGGATATTGTTATTATTATGGTAAAGGAGTAAAACAGGACTATTATGAAGCTTTCCGCTGGTATAAAGCTGCGGCTGAACAGGTTGATGCAGAAGCTCAATACAGGTTGGGAGATTGTTATTATTATGGTGATGGAGTTGAACAGGATTTTAAGGAAGCTTATTATTGGTATCTCATTGCTTATAGAAATGGTTATACTGATGCAGAACAAGATGTAAAAAGTATAGAGAATAAACTGACATATCAACAAAAGCAAGAGGTGCAAAAGAGGGTTAATGAATGGTTTAATACTCATCCTAAAGAATAGGGATAGTTAAAGGACTTAATATCTTCTTTTAACTATGATTTTTATAATATAAGAGCATATCTTTAAAATAGTTTTATGAGAGGGTGGTTTTATAGTTCTTAGTTCGTAGTGCGGGAGTGCAAAGTTTTTTTTCGGTGACTGAATAAGAGAACACAGATAACTGGCTCGCCTTGATTAACTGGATTTGTTTTTTACGCGCTATTTTTTTATAATTAGCGAAGAACTAAGAACAAATTAGAAATCCTTATTTTTGGGCTGCGAAATCTGTGTAATCTGCGTAATCTGCGGGAAACAATTATTTTTATCTGTGTAATCTGTGAGCAGCTACATTTTTTGTCATACTCCTAAAAAATAACTTGACTTAAGTTGCCTCTACAAAATAGAATAAAAAAAAGAAATCAAGTGAGGTGATTATGCTAACCTATACTGAAATTCGTTATAATGCCAGAGAATATTTAAAAGGGAAATGGAACAATCCCTGTGCGTTGATAATTCTTGTTTTATACCTGATTAATGGTGGATTATCTTTAATTCCTTATCTTGGTTCGGTTGTTTCTTTCCTTATTTTAGGACCTTTTTCTTTGGGATTAGCCATAGTTTTTCTTAAATTAGTTAGAGGTGAAGAAGTTAATGTAGAATTGATGTTTGCCGGATTCAAGGATTTTACCCGTAGTTTAACGGCAGGATTATTAATCTTCATTTATGTGTTTTTATGGACTTTGCTTTTAATTATTCCTGGAATCATTGCTTCATTTTCCTATGCAATGACTTTTTTCATAATGGCGGATAATCCCAATATTTCAGCTAATGAAGCAATTAAAGCCAGTAAAGAAATGATGAGAGGCCATAAAACAGACCTTTTTTTGCTGGATCTTTCTTTTATTGGTTGGATATTACTTAGTGTCTTATCGTTCGGCATAGGTTTCCTGTGGTTAGGCAGTTACATTTACACTGCCAATGCAATTTTCTATCATGAAATCAGAGTGGAAGAAGCATCTCAGGTTATAATTGAAGCCCCTTATGAAGAACAAACTGTTCCTCCTCCTGACATAGAAGAATAAATCGTTCAATTATTTCTTAAG
>Ga0116190_1003510_pt1 | contig 11517 bp, 7 predicted proteins | sample AD_JPNTR4_MetaG_FD_89808 | JGI IMG/M metagenome (GOLD analysis project Ga0116190, IMG submission 89808) | Active sludge microbial communities of municipal wastewater-treating anaerobic digesters from Japan - AD_JPNTR4_MetaG | ecosystem: Engineered > Bioreactor > Anaerobic > Digestate | place... | reverse complement strand
TCCGAAAACAGAATGGCTCTCTGGTTTCAAATGCCAAAAGGCGATAGAATGAGTCTTGAAGCACTTGAGAAATACTTAAGTAAGTCTTATCAAGACTTATGTTCAGTATTCTACAGACCAGCTCTTGAAAATGTTATCAGATGCTGTATTGCAGCCAGTAAGAACACCGAGTCAGCTAAGATGAAATTCCATATTGGAGATGAAACAACTGTAAGTTTCAGAACAAGCGGTGGAAATAGTGCTGACGACGATTTCAGTGTTGTAAGCGAACAGTTATTTGGTGACAAAGCTGAAGAGATTGCAAATGCTGACGGTTTGAATATTAACCTTGGTACACTTGCTACAATGTTAAAGAACTGTAAGAATGATTACATCATGTTGTGTATTGACTTAGGTGCAGATGTGAAAGTTCTTAATGTAGCAGATATTGAGGGTAAGGACGAAGCAGGAAACATTAAAGTTGGTGCTAACTACTTCACAATATTACTCTAAGGCGGTGTAGGTAATGGTAGATATAAACAACTTGCTACAAAGGGCTGACAACTTAATGGTACATGCTAATGAAATTGAAAAGGAGCATGACAAAAGAGTTGGTACAAAGGAAAGCCTTGAAAAGACTATAGAGGACTTAAAGAAAACTAATACCCTTACTTCAGAGAAGTTAAAGGTTGCAACAGAAGCCTTAGCAATATTAGGTAAGCAAAGCGACAGTATGGTGGATAAGTCCTATAAGTTCATAGAGAGCAATCTAAATATGGCATTGGCTAAGATATTCCAAGGTAAGACTCGTAGTATTAAACTACGAGAGGGCTTAATGAGGGGAACTCCAACATTGGAGTTCGACCTTATTGAAAATGGTGGAATTGTAAGAAGTTTAAAGTCTGATAGTGGACATGGTGTTGAGCAGGTTGTATCATTGTTAAGTATCTTATGTCTAATATGTATCAATGGTGGTAGACGCTTTATGGTACTAGACGAAGTTATGAGTGGTATGGATGCAGACACCAGAAGAGTTATAAATGACATCTTATGGAGTTTCACTACAATAGGGTTCCAGTTCCTTATCAGTGAGCATGGTTTCATACCTGAAGGTGCTTATGTGCACGTATTACAAAACGATGGCACTGCAAGTTATGTAAAAAGACGATTTATCAATAATAAAGGAGTTTACCTTGACGGTAAATCTATTAAGGATGTTGGTAAAGAACTTGTGGATGCTGAAGAGGACGTAGAAGAAGCCACAGTACAACCTATGGCAAATAAGGTACTAGCGATTTAGTGTACAATGGACTTGAAAGATAGACTCACAATTCACTTGTGGGTCTATTTTTATACTTTAAGAATGGAGGGGGGAATTAATTGGTCAAGAAAAGAAAAACTTATTTATTTGTAATATTAGCAATCATAATTGCGACACTGGTCATATCATTTAAATTGGTTAATCATCTATTATTTACACCTGCAATATTACTATTTGTAATTGTGATGGGTGGAGTAGTAACATACATTGAGTTGGAAATGGCTAAGAGAAGAGATGCAGAGGATTATAGACAAGAATACTTAGCTAGTTTATATCAACGTGCTGGAATTGGTAAAATGTACAGAAATGTGATAATAATACTTATTCCAATAATTATAATCGTTTCAAGTCACTATGACAAGTATATAGAAAATAGAGATTATACTAAAATACTTAACAACAATTTTGAAGTTAGTAAAGACATACTCGGGTATTTCTATGATGAAGGAGAATTATTCCTTAGCGTAGAAAAATTAGAGAAAGACCCTTTGGGTAAATTGATGCTAGAGAACGAGAAAACAAGAAAGACTTTAATACTGGCATCATTAATGTTAGATACAGCCCAATCAACAACCTATACTTTAGGTGGTGTGTCCTATGCTAGATACAATAAGCTAGAGTCAACTGATACGGGAGAGGATATACTGACAGAAGAAAATGAAGATATAGAAAAAACTAAGGAAGTCATTGATAAATTAAATGAAAGAACAAAATATATAGAAGATACATACAGCAGATTAATTGTCAATGAAGAAACTGGTTATAACAGTGATAAGTTAATAAGTACTATGAAAGAAATAAACTATACAATTGTAGATGTAAATAAGGCAATCATTGAAGTGCTTGAGAAAGAAGATGCAGACTCTGAAGAGTTTCTAAGGCTAGTAACTGAAGCTACAAACAACATAAAGAAAGAATATGATAACGTACAGAGTGTATTTGAAGCAGAATATAATGCAAAAGGATACATGATATACCCAATCATAAGCAGGATTGTATCATTAATAAGTTTAATAGCAGTCTATAAGTTGTTACGTATTATACAGTACTATATAACTCTTGCAATGTGGAAAAAGAAATTAACATTAGTAAAATAAGTTAAACAGGCTCGTAGAGATATGAGCCTGTTATTTTTATGCTTATATGACATTGAAATTGGACAAGCTACTATAGGTAAAATTGACCAAGCTTAACTTGAAAATATGCTGTCATAGTTGTAATGATAATTAAATAAAAAGAAAATAGAAAAGGGGTTGGTATTCTATACCTAGCAGTTATCTAGTATGATTAATATAGATACATAAGAATAATAAGATACACTAGCATATTGAAGTACACCGGTTTATCCAACTTGCATAGGGCAATAGTGAGTGTATACATATAAAGACAATAATTAGTGATGTATTAACAATAGTTGATACCTCACTAATTTTTTATTTATGTGCATTTGATTAGCATGAATAATGGGATATTAGACAATTAACATTAAAAAGAGTAAGGTGCTATTAAAAATGCTGTTCAAACAAATAAGGGTAATTTTGAAAATAGATTTTTATGAAATGGGAAAGGAGAGTTATGAGCATGGCTGAAACTGGTGTAAACTATGGTAAATTAATAAAAGAGGCTATACATCAACCTAGTGTTAAATGTGCTGACGGTAAGGTTGTGCCCCTTTATGCTCGTACTTCATATACAGAACGTGACGAGGAAACAAGACAGCCTGAATTTATAGAGAAGTCTCAAACACTATACTCTAGTCCTAATAACATTAGGAGAATATACATTGGTAATGGAGCTGTAGCAGTTGAGTTCTTCGCTAAACCTGAAGGTGCAGGAAAATTATTTAAAATAACTAGCATAGATGGTACTGACGGTGTTAAATTAAATGGTAATCCTTTTGCATTTTTAAAAGGGCATGTAATGACTAACTTAGAAGAAATATATGTTGGTAGTACATTCCTAAGGGCTTGTATGTGTGATTTGACAAGTAGTAATTATAGAATGAACCCTGCTTTTGTACAAGACATGGCACAATGTCTTGGTGTTGATGCTGATGCAAAGACTATATTCCTTAACCTTATGAGAAGATACATTTCAACTCAGAGAGGAACAGATGGTGAGTTAAAGAGAATAAGAAGATTTGCATACAGTGACAGTGTAGACACCTTTATAGAACAATATATTAAGGGTGGAAAGACTGACTATAATATACCTGCAACTAAGAGGTTCAATATGTTAGCTACTGAAGTTTACGGAAATGAAGCTTTTGGTAAAATGTTAGCTAACATACTTTGTGGTAACAGTGAAAAATATTACAATAACAACTGGGGTAAGATTAATAACACTGTTGTATGTAACTCATTTACAGCAAGGGAAAATATATACAAGTTTGACCAAGAAAAACTATCTGGAATAAAGAAAGAACTAGATGAATACTTGGTACAACTTCAAATGCAGAAAAATAAGACTCAGGAAGTTAAGAAAGAGACTAAGGAAACTGCAACTGATAACTCAGAAAGCAACAAGAAAGCAGAGAAGTTCTTAAAAGAGAACTATGCTGGAGTTATTAAAAACGCTATAAGTGAGATAAAGCGTACCTTTGATGGTATGTACGCATCTGGATATGGTGTTATTAAGCCTTATGGTATGATGTGTTCTGATGCTAATGGAAATGGTAGCATTGTAAGTCTTGGAAATGCTCAAACTAACGGAAGTTATGCACTTGCTAAATTTGAGTCAAACATGATTTACAGAAAGATATACGCTATAATAATGAGTAGATTAGTCTTAAAAGAAAGTAAAAGTCGTATAATCAATTATAGTGAGATACTACAAGGATACAACTACTTCCCTCATAAGTTATTAGAGTTTGCATTCGGTAGATATGCTTGCTCAGAGGACGATTTAGAGGAATATGGAGATAGATACAAGAAGCATGCGACAGCTAATACTTGGGAGAAGTACTGGTCTGGAGTAATTGAAAAAGACTTAGCTTATTGCTTAAATAGCATTGTTGCTAAATCAATAGCAAAAGACCTAGAAGCCGAAGAAATAGACTACAATCTATTAGATGCTAAAGTTGAGAGGATAAAGAACGTTATAGTAGCCGCTTATGAGCCAGCTATTGTTGTATCTGACAATGATAGTGGTAAATTAAAGTTAAGAATAAGCGACAAACGTAAGGTACTAGACGCTAGTGCAGATGAATTATGCGAGAGCATAGGTACAATAGTGGGTGTGGACATGACATCTGATTGTCCTTGGTCATTTGTAAGAAGGGGCAACATAGTAGAGTTTGAGTTTGTAAGAAACAAGAACCTATGTGGCGCTGTTCCACTATTTGCTTATAAGGCATTAAATGAGTTAAAGGCTCAAGGAAAGAATGTAAGTTGGCAGAACGTAGTTATAGGTAAAGGCGAAGATGATGATACATTCTACGGTAATACTGGACCAGGGACAGTTAACTTTACTGGTGGTAGGCTTATCCATATAACTGCTGGCTCTCGTTCTGGTAAGGGTGTTATGACACTAAACATCCTAGCAAGTGCAATATCTGAGGGAATACCTATTTTCTACTTGGATAATAAGCCAGATATGGCACCAGCTTTAAGGTGGTTAGCTCCTAATCATAGAAATATGTTCGCTATAAATGGACCTTCATACAGTGCAAAGTATGATGATAACAATTTATACGGACCAAACTCTGAAATAGATAAGAAAATGTCAGATAGTAAGCGTAAACCAAGCGAACTAGATAACACATTATTCAATAGGGATGCTTGGTATACACTACACTATTTGAAAGGACTAAGCCTAGCCCTATACTTAACCTACGGAATAGCAAAAGGACACTTTGACAAGTATGGTATAAGCTGTGGAAATAACGCTTTAGTGGTAGTAGACGAGTTAAGAGCACTGACAATAAAATTCAACTCATTATTTAATAGAATTGAGACAGAATATACTGATAAGAAAATTAAAGATGGTGACCAGACTGCAATATACTGTAAACAAGTACATGAGTGGTTCAAGGCACTAACTAATGGTATATCTGATATGTCATCAATGAACTTTAAGAACTCTCCACCAGCTATTATAGCAATATATCAAGAACTTTACAGAGTATCTGATGCAATCGTTGGAACCTCTAAGCCTGGTGGTAACGCTACAAGCGAGAAGAACTGGACACAATCACAGTTATTTATGTCATTGACATCTTTAGGTAGAGAAGGGCTTGTAGGGTTTAGTAAGGATAACCCACATCCTTTAGCAAGCACACCTAGAGGTAGAAAATACTTAACCGAAGCAAACAGATACTTTGCATATGTTCCTGACGCATTAAGAAGTAGTTATTATGACGAAGAAGGTCAACAAATAGAGCGTAATACAAAATACGTTAAACCTTATCTGATATTAAATAGTGCAGAAGAACCAAGACCAGAGGACATGCACGGAGAGCCTGGTAAGCGTAAATTTACTAGGGGTAAGTTCGTTGGGGAGTGTATGGACCAGATGCACAATCAAGGAGTGCCTGTTGACGTAGTATTAGACGAAAACAGAGTAAATGGTGCTGGCTCTGAATTAAATCCGGGCATTGGATTTGAGGGATATATAGCACAAATGTCAGAGAATGGTGCATTGTTACCTACTGTACTTGAGAAGAGTTACAAGATAGCAAATGAAGTACTGGCTAAAACGGGTTACTTCGCTGCTTGTGGAATAGCAGATGCTGACGTGTTCGATTTCCTAACAGACTTCAGACCAGAGTTTATGTTATCATGGGCACAGTTGGATGAAGCATTAGAGACAGGTAAAATACCTACTAGTAACTCAAATGCAGGAGTTGATGAACTAGATTTCAGTATGCAGGCTATGGCTGAAGAATTTGGTGATGGTTCATTACCAGATGATGCAGAAGTTGAGTTTGGTGGTATTGAGTTTAGCAATAATCAATACTCACAGCCAACTCCACAACCAAGTCCAATTAATAATGTAGCAACACCTATGGGAGTAAGTCCTAGCAGAGTGGAAAAAGTTGCAGACGCTAGTAATCCTTTTGGGAAGAACAAGGATGATATCTTCGAAGATATAGAAGATACTCTAGAAGAGGATGAAGTCAACATTAACATGGGTGAGGGCTTCGGGGATGACCTAGGTAATAACGAAGAGACTATGGGTAATATATTCGATGGACTTGACGATATGGACTTCGATAGCAATGGTGGGGATAGAGAGTATCAAAAGGGTGATACAATAGACCTTGAAGAGGACGAAGAGACTAAGAGTGAAAGAGAGTCCTTTGGTACTGATAGAATGAACCAACCATATTGCAAGCCAAGCATGGAAAAGGTAACCGAGTCTACTGGACCAAGACAAAATAACTTCATAGTTAATGGTAGCCAACATAATCCTGCAAGGAAGTTGGACATTAATAAAGCTATAGATTGTTCCCATGCTAATAGGGGAATAAGTCAGAAATACGAGAATATATTAGCTAAGACATTCAAAGGACAGAAGAAACTCAGAGAAAAGCTATGGAAGGGCATATTAGACAAGATAGTATCTGGTCCTGGAGGTATTCCAGCATCTCAAGTAGTGAGAGTAATCATAACAGATAATGACTTATACGTAAATGGTAAGTTGGTTTATCTAGATGGCATTATAGGTGGAGATGGTATTCACTTAGAGGACATTGCAGATTTCAGAACACTCTTTAAGAGATTTCCTGGCATTATAGAATTATGTACTACAGAGAATATAGCTATGGCAAGAACGATTGAAGAGGGTGTCAAGAAAGACTTCATAACCTACTTATTCGATATAGGTAAGAACCTTAGAACTTTGGTTTATTATTCTGGTGGGGCAAATCAGATATACACTAGAAAAGATATAAACGACGCTAAGGTAATGGAGAAGATACAGAAGCAAAAAGAGAAAGTTGAAGCTAAAAACAACTATGATGCTTTCTGTAAACAACCAAGAGAAGCAGAAGTTAAGAAATCTAACAACCTGAATGGACAAATGAAACTTGCAAGAGCAACTAAGACATCTTTTGGTAAGGTAAAGAGCAACTTCAAGAGTACTAAGTCATTCAATCCATTAAAAGTTATGTGGTGGAGTGTAGCAGGAGTAACAGTTGGTACTTTATGTGTACTAGGTGGATTAGCAAAAGGTGGTAAGAATGCTTTCGACGCAATGAGAAAATAGCATATAAATAAGTAACTAGGGCAATCTGAAAAGATTGCCCTTTTCTTTTGCTTAAAATTTATAGGCTATATAATAGAACATGGGTAGTGTATTAAGAAAAAGCAGGTGGTAGTATGGAGAAAGGAGAGAATACACAAATGGCATCCAATACACGTATAGATAGAGTTGGTACTGCCGATACGACTAGCTTACAAAGCTGTAAAGAATGTCCACAATGCGGTAATGGAGATATTAAAGTAGCAGATAGTAGGGTTGATAGGAACGGTGTAATAGGTAGACGACGTGAGTGTACAAGATGTGGATATAGATGGGTTACATACGAAGTTAGTGAAGAGGACTTAGTCTATTTCCTTGAGTTAAGCAATAACACAGATAGCATACAAGAAATAGAAGAAATGAAAAACAAGGTTTTAAGTACTTGTAATAACCTAATGAAAGCATGTAAAATGACAGCTGTAGCTATAGAAAATATAAGGAGGAAAAGATAGAATGATAGATACATTCAAATACAATGGCAGTATAGGATTGAATAAAAACACCGACTTATTAAGAAAAGCAGGGCTAAATGGGAGTTTATATCAATAGAGATTGTGCATTAAAAGTAAAAATTACGTAGCAATGTATATTTAATGGTATTGCATTAATTGAAAGCAAAAGTTATGAAAACGTGGTACAAAGTATGAAAATTATGAGCAATAATTTATATTAAAATGTTGGTTGAGTAAAGATGTGTAAAAGGGGTGTAAAAATAATAACTATGAAATAAAAGTGGTTACATTAAGGATATAGGGTATAGTACATTAAGATAAAAAATGGGTAGCAGTAGGCAAACAAATGTTTTGTTATTTTGAAATCGAAAATTTGGGTGTAAGTTGTCGGAAGTGGAGAAATGATAAAATATGGCAAGTTAGGATTGTATACTGTTAATAAGGCTAGTTGTATGACAAAATAGCAGTAAAACTAATATGGCATCATTGTAGACTTTGTAAAGTTATCTAAAACTAGTGAGAAAGTTGGAGATTTAGAATGATATAATTATGACTAGTATATAAAATAAGGGGTCGTGAAAAAGTGCAGTAATTTCAATTATTGGTAAAATTTTATTATTAATTAATTGACAAATTAAAGCACTTTAAGCGAGGAGGTAGTACAGCATGCCAAACGAGTTATCATTTAACAGGCTAAAAGATGTTGATATCAAGGCTAACATAGGCAATAGAGTATACATAGTGGCACTGGCACTAGGTGTTGAGGTTAGACCTATGAAAATTGGTGGAGAAAGCATCATATTTAAAATGGTAGACAATGATGAAGAAAGAGAAGTCAGAGTATTTGATAATGTAGAGATTATAAAGTCCAGATTAGTCAACGGTCAAGTTTATGATATAGTAGTTGACGTAAAGCCTTATGACAAAGGTGCAGACGGATTAAGCTGTATTCTTTATGATATAAGAGCAACAAGATATGAACTAACTCCAGAGCAATTTAGACCGCACATTGATAATACAGAAGTGTACGAGCAAAAATTACTGAAATACCTAAACTACTATGGTCAGACGGTATATTCAGCAGTAGCTCTGCATTTATACAGAAAAGTAAGAGAACAAATGTTGAGACATCCAGCAGGGGCAAGTATGCACCATACTGAAATTGGAGGTCTATTATTCCATGAAGTTGCAGTAGCAGATATGTGCTATGCACAGTGTGCAACCTACAATACAACTTATGGAGAGGGCTTTGTAAATGATGCTCTGACAGTATGTACTGCTTTAATACATGATATAGGAAAACTACAAGAGTTCAAATTGAAAGAGGACTATACTGTAGAATATACTCCTTTAAGCGCTATGACAAATCATATTGTGATAGGTACTAAAATGATAAGACAAGCAGCTATCGAACTGGGTTACGGAGACATTAGAGAAATTGACGAGATGGAACACTTATTACTTAGTCACCATGGTAAGATGGAATATGGCAGTCCAGTTGAACCTCACTGCCTTGAAGCGATAATATTATCTGAAGCGGATATTAATGATGCTAGGGCATGGAGATATAGGAAAGCTTTAAGGAAATTAAACGCTGGAGAAAGTCTGGCTGAATGGGCAAGGGGAACTAATGAGATATGGTACAAACCAACAAGTTTAGCTGAACATATAGCAAGAGTTGGTAATGGCTTCCAAGATGTAGTAAGCACAGACCAAGATGTTCTAGACAGACATAACATGCAAGAGATTGCACAAATATATGGAAATAACGTACAAGAAAATGGTACGACAGCTTAGAAAAATATAAAGACAACATAGCCTAGGTAGTGTACCTAGGCTATAGTTAATTATAAGGAGATGAATAAAAATGAATGTAAAAGTTAAACTATTAATAAGTCTAGTTATAATTGTATTAGCAACAGTTGGAATAGTAGTAATTATTGGTAAAGGCTCAAGAAAGGATATAAGTAACAACAATAATGTGACAGTTACACCAACAGAAGAACCAACTAGCAGTCCTGAAAGAGTTATATCATTGGACGAAGAAAAGTTGGTAACTGAAGTAAAAGATAGGGTGCAAGAACTATACAAAAGCAATGGATTAATGTACATTAACTTTAGTAATGATGCAAGTAATGGAGTATCTGTAATACTAAGAGATACTGGAGAAGCATATATGGAGTCTGGTAGTGATGTGAGAGTTTATCTTAACAACGGTAAGGCAATAGTTGCTACTAATCCGATTGAAATATTGGAAGAAGCTATTCCAATAGAAGTGATTAAAGGTATGCTTTCAAATATAGAGTTGGGCACTGGAGATATAGAAAGAGTAGAAGTTGAAGATGGTAAAAAAGCAATTAAGATAAGTCTATCAGGCATTGAAGATATAATAAAAGCATATAGTTATATTAGTGATGACTATGGTTGGACAGTTATGACTGGTCTTGGAATAACAGAAGATAAAGAAGTGCAAATGCAAGTGTACTTATATGATAAGAAAGAGACAGATGACACAGGTGTAAACTGGAATCAGTTTGAGTGTGAGTGCCTATTCACTGTTAATGGAGAGAAATATAGTTACTGGTGGACTATTGGGGCAGAGAAGTTAAGCAAACCATTCGAAATGGGCGAAGCGATATATAAGTTAGACAAAGGAAGTAATATAGAAATCTGGAAGAAAGAATTAACAACTGTATCAAATAGTGTATATGACCTTATAAAAGAGTTGAGAGAAAAGAATAAGGATAAGGTAAATACAGAAAATAATGATGCAATAGAAGATACTAGTGATATAAGTGAAGAAGCAGTTAGTGAAGAAACAGTTGAAAGTGAAGATAACAATTAGGTTATAAATTGCATATAAAAAGAGAGTAAGCTTACAAAAGAGCAATTAATGTGATATAAACAAATAAAAAGTCTAATTTGTTATACACATTTATAGACTAATTGTAAAAGGAAGGTGCCTAGTAATGTTAGTAAATGAGGCTTACTCAGTATTACAATTGAACAGCGGAGCAACTATGGATGATGTAAAGAAAGCTTTTAGAAAATTGGGTAAGCTATATCATCCAGATAGCCCACATGGTGACGCAGATAAGTTTAGGCAGTTAAAAAACGCAAAGACTATAGTAGTAGCAGACATAAAGTTTGGAAAACTGTTAAGTCATGATAAAAGAAGTACATACATAGTAAACTTTGAAGATTTTATATCTAATAAGAAGTCTAGTACTATGAAACTAATAACTGGTGAGTTGGTTGAGACTAAACAGTTATTTAAGAACACTATTTATTTAGTGTTCAACGTTACAATTAAAGTACGCATGGTTAAAGATGGTACAGAGGTTGTAGGGGAGTATACTAATGAAATATTTAAGGAACATAGGGTAGAGGGGCGATATGAAATATACACCCAGATAGAAATTGACAAGAACGATTTATTTAAAGAAAAAGACATGAGTGTAGAGGTACTTGGTGTTAATTCTAGTATGCGTATTAAAAATACTGGAGTGTTCTATTTGAAAG
>Ga0116190_1003501_pt1 | contig 11537 bp, 9 predicted proteins | sample AD_JPNTR4_MetaG_FD_89808 | JGI IMG/M metagenome (GOLD analysis project Ga0116190, IMG submission 89808) | Active sludge microbial communities of municipal wastewater-treating anaerobic digesters from Japan - AD_JPNTR4_MetaG | ecosystem: Engineered > Bioreactor > Anaerobic > Digestate | place... | reverse complement strand
TTTTGTGGAAATACATTGATGATATGGTTGGTAAAGGACTTGAATGGCATATTATCATAGAATTATTCTTTTATGCTACTGTGGGGTTATTACAAATGTCACTTCCTTTAGCAATATTGTGTTCATCTATATTTTTATATGGCAGTATGGGTGAAACAAACGAGCTTATTGCCATAAAATCAGCGGGTATTTCATTGTTGCGTATAATGCGGCCTGTAATATATGTAAATGTAATAGTAGCAATTTTTGCATTTTTTTATGCGAATAACTTATTGCCATATGCTAATCTTCGTTTATGGTCACTAATGTATGATATTCGTAATCAGCGACCTGAGTTAAATATAAAAGAAGGTGTTTTCTTTGATGGGATTGACCAAGTTCGGTTAAAAATTAATTCCAAAAATCATGAGAATGAAATGATGTATGGTATTATGATTTATGATCATAGAAAAAATTATGGTAATACTAATGTTACAATTGCAGATTCAGCTTCAATGAAAATAACCGAAGATAAACAATATTTAATTTTGACACTATATAATGGCAAGCGGTATGAAGATGTTGTAGAAGGTTTGGAATATAATTATATTCGAACAAAGCGACCTTTTAGAGAACAGTATTTTAAAGTTCAACAAGTATTGTTTGAATTAGAATCGTTTGCTTTTAATAGAACCGATATGGAATTGTTTAAACACAATTCCCAAATGCAAAATATGAGTCAATTACTTACTACTATTGATTCAATGAAGACAACATTGGCATACAGAAATGAACGTTCCTTTAATCATTATTTTACTAATAACATATATCGTTCACGCAGTAAAATTGATAAAGGTACCGATGCAAATATAGACAGTATATATAATGAGTTTAATAATGCATATAAAATTCAGAGTTTTATTCGGGCTTTGAATTATGCTCGTTCGGGTGAAGCGTTTTTGACTACTGCTGTAGAAAATGAACAAATGCAAGATATATCACTCAATAAGCATAAGATAGAGTTACATAAAAAATTTACATTGGCTTTTGCTTGTTTAATTATGTTTTTTGTGGGAGCTCCTTTTGGAGCTATGGTACGAAAAGGTGGATTAGGTGTGCCGGTAATTTTTTCATTCTTATTTTACTTAATTTATTATGTGTTGAGTATGATAGGCGAAAAATCGGTAAAATCTGCAGAAAGTCCTGTGTTTCAAGGTATGTGGTATCCTACGGGAATTATTTTATTGATAGGAGTATATTTTACATATATGGCAATACATGACAAAATAATAACTCCCCCCAAAGATATTTTTATACAGATATATAAGAAAATAGTACAATTTTTTAAACAGCATTCAAAAAGTGAACATTCTTCAAATATGTAATAAATTCCCTTATCCTCTTAAAGATGGTGGTGTAATTGCAGTATTTACAATGTTTAAAGGGTATTATCTCTTGCAACACAATGTAACAGTTGCGGCAATCAATACGTCAAAACATTATACTAATATTTTAGAAATTCCTGATTCTGTTGCTTCTATGGCAGAATTTCATGCTGTACCTTTACAAACAAATGTAACACCTTGGGGAGCATTGTATAATTTGTTTTTTAGTTCAATGCCATATACTGCTACACGTTTTTTACATAAAAAATTTGAAAAGGAACTTATTACAATATTACAAACACAGAGTTTTGATGTTATTCAAATAGAAGGATTATATATGTGTGGATATATTCCTATTATTAGAAAATATTCCAAAGCAATAATATCATATAGATCACATAATATTGAATATAAAATTTGGGAACGTTTATTGGCAGAAACTCATTTTGTGCCAAAAAAATGGTATATTTCAAATCTAGTGTCGCGAATAAAAAAATTAGAACAAAAAACGATTGATACATATGATGTATTGGTGCCAATAACACAATTTGATGCAGATATATACAAAGATATGGGTAATACTAAACCCGTATTTGTTGCTCCAACTGGCGTGTTTACCGAGTCGCTTAATCCTGTGGAATCTCATGAAAAAACTATTTCACTATTTCATATAGGCGGTTTGGATTGGGCACCCAATCAACAAGGTATATTATGGTTTATTGAAAAATGTTGGCCACATATATATGCTCAATTTCCTTGGTTACGATTTACAATAGCCGGAAGAAATGCGTCACCACAATTTATAAAAAAAATGAAAGTGCCGGGAGTTGCTTTTGTAGGAGAGGTAGAAGATTCCAGGCAGTTTATGCAAGAAAATACTATAATGATAGTTCCATTACTTGCAGGTAGTGGCATGAGAATTAAAATTATAGAAGGATTGGCTTTGGGTAAGGCTATTGTATCAACTTCAATAGGTGCCGAAGGTATACATGCAGTCCATAATGAATCAATATGTATAGCTGATTCTGCACAAGAATTTATTGATGCTGTTGTATTATTAATAAAAAAATATGAATTACGTTGTGCCATTGAAAAAAATGCAGTTACATTTGTTTCGTCAAATTTTGATAATGCAACTATTATTTCAAAATTGATTGAATTTTATAAAAAACATGGCTCTGTTGATTGAAATTATATTTTGGTTTTGTGGCTTGTGTATACTTCACAGCTATGTATTGTTTCCAATAATTTTGTATGTATTAGCTCAATATAAAAAGCAAAATACAATAATTTATGATGTTGCCGACACTCTTCCATATGTATCAATAGTAATAGCAGCATACAATGAAGAACAGGTTATAGAAGAAAAAATCAAAAGCATTTTTAACACTTCTTATCCACATCATTTATTTGATGTGCATATAGGTTCTGATAATTCAAGCGATGCTACAAATAGTATTATTCAAACATATTGTGCTCAATATTCAAATTTGCATTTACATGCTTTTACTACACGCCAAGGTAAAGCGCAAATTATTAATACTTTAACAGAGCAAGCTAAGGGGAGTATTATAGTATTAACCGATGCTAACGTGTATTTTGAATATACTACTCTATATGAATTGGTAAAACACTATAAAAATGAAGATATAGCTTTGGTGGGAGGGTTAATAATTAATACAAATGTTAAAAAAACAGGAATTTCGTATCAAGAAAAAACATATTTAACATTTGAAAATACTATTAAATACAGAGAAGGAGTTATTTGGGGAACTATGATTGGTGCATTCGGAGGAGTATATTCTATTCGTAAAGAATATTATCATCCGGTTCCTAAAAATTATTTTATGGATGATTTTTATATAACAATGCATGTGTTACAAGATGGTAAAAAAGCCATTCTTGAACCTAAAGCTGTTTGTTTTGAAGATATTTCTAATATAATATATGAAGAATTTAGACGAAAAGTAAGAATATCAATTGGTAATTTCCAAAATTTACAAACATTTAAATCATTAGCATACAATATATTTACCGGATTAGGATTTAGCTTTGTATCACATAAAATATTACGATGGCTTACCCCATTCTTCCTTATTATATGTTTTGTGTTGTCAGGAGTATTAGCTATTGATAGTATATTGTATTTGTATGTTTTTACAATACAATTATTGTTAATGTTTATTCCATTGATAGATTTTTTGTTGCAAAAGTTTTCAATTCACATAAAAGTAATACGGTTTATAACCCATTTTTATTCAATGAACGTGGCGTTATTTTTAGGTTTTTTTAAATATTTAAAAGGAATAAATTCAAATGTGTGGCAACCAACAAAACGAAACCAAAATTAAGCTTCATTCAATAGAAGAAGCTATAGAAGATATTCGCAACGGGAAAATAGTAATAGTTGTGGATAATGAGGATAGAGAAAACGAAGGCGATTTTATTTGTGCTGCAGAACTTGTAACTCCCGAAATTATTAATTTCATGGCAACTCATGGTAGGGGATTAATATGTGCATCATTACCCGAATATAGGTGCGATGAATTGGATTTAAAACTTATGGTTGGGCGTAATACAGCTACTTTTGAGACACCTTTTACAGTTTCAGTTGATTTAATAGGTCATGGGTGTACTACAGGTATTTCGGTACATGATAGAGCAAAAACTATAAAAGCATTAGTTGACCCTAATACAAAACCAGAAGATTTGGGTAGGCCGGGACATATATTTCCACTTAAAGCAAAAAACAGAGGAGTATTGCGTAGACCCGGGCATACTGAAGCTGCCGTTGATTTATCAAGATTAGCCGGTTTAACTCCCGGAGGGGTATTGGTAGAGATAATGAATGAAGATGGTACTATGGCTCGATTACCCGATTTGATGAAAATAAGCGAAAAATTTGGTTTAAAAATAGTTTCAATTAAAGATCTAATTGCATTTTTAATTGATAAAGAAAGTCTTGTTGAAATGGGTGAACGAGTAAAGTTACCAACAGATTTTGGCGATTTTGAATTAATTCCCTTTAAACAATTATCTACCGGAATGGAGCATGTTGCTCTAATAAAAGGTTCATGGGATATACATGAAGCTGTTTTGGTTCGTGTTCATTCATCATGTGTTACCGGTGATATTTTTATGAGTCAACGCTGCGATTGCGGACATCAATTGCATGAAGCAATGAAGTTAGTACAAAAAGAAGGCAAGGGGGTAGTGTTGTACATGAATCAAGAAGGTAGAGGTATTGGTTTGTTTAACAAAATAAAAGCATATAAACTACAAGAACAAGGATTAGATACTGTACAGGCAAACATTGAATTAGGTTTTAAAGATGATGAACGTGATTATGGTGTTGGTGCAACAATATTGTGTTTACTTGGTATTCGTAAAATGCGATTGTTGACTAATAATCCTACAAAACGTGCAGGCTTAGAAGGATATGGTTTAGAAATTGTTGAAAATATACCAATAGAAGTACCCGTAAATGAGCATAATCATTTTTATATGCAAACAAAAAAAGATAAAATGGGGCATACATTAGATTTTTGTTGTCACTCTAAAAAGTAAATATCAATTTATAATATATATATCAATGGAATTATATCCTTTAAAATTTGAACATATTTATAAAGATAAAATTTGGGGTGGAACACGCTTTAAAACCTTATTAAAACGTGTTGATGTTCCTTCTGATACGTGTGGCGAAAGTTGGGAAATTTCTGCAGTTGAAGATAATATTTCTATTGTAGCAAATGGTTTTTTGCAAGGGAATTCTCTACAAGAAATAATAGAGATATATATGGACGAAATTGTTGGTGGTAAAGTGTATGAACAATTTGGACCGGAGTTTCCTCTATTAATTAAATTTTTAGATTCAAACGATGTATTGTCAGTGCAAGTGCATCCAGACGATGAAGTTGCAAAAATACGTCACAATGCCTATGGTAAAACAGAAATGTGGTATGTAGTTAATGCAGATACTGATGCGGAATTAATAATAGGTTTCGATAAAGATAGTAGCCCTGAAGAATTTATTGAAGCTGTGCAGAATAATTGCATTGAAGATTTGTTGCATAAACAAGTTGTTCATAATGATGAAGTATTTTTTCTGCCTGCAGGTAGAATTCATGCTATAGGAAAAGGATTGTTAATTGCAGAAATTCAACAAACATCTGATATTACCTATAGAATTTATGATTTTAACAGAACCGATGAACACGGTAATACGAGAGAATTGCATGTTGATTTAGCTGTTGATGTTATAGATTATAAGGCTTATACAGACTATAAGACTCATTATACATTAACACAAGGGCCTTCTTCTGAATTAGTTTCGTGTAAGTATTTCACAACCAATATCTTGCATTTTTCAAAACCTATTCGTAAAAACTATTATGAATTTGATTCGTTTGTAATATATATGTGTTTAAAAGGTGAAGCTTTTATTGATTTTGGAGCCGATTATACTATACCTATACAACAAGGAGAAACAGTTTTAATTCCAGCAGCATTATACGAAATAGAATTACTAACAAGTTGTGAAACAAAAATAATTGAGGTTTATATTGCGTAATGATACAAATAGGAAATACTCTTATCAGTTTAGATATACTAGAAAAAAAATTTATATGTGATATTACAAAGTGTAAAGGTATTTGTTGTGTAGAAGGCGATTCAGGAGCTCCGTTAACCGATGATGAAACCAAAGTGTTGTCTGAAAGTCTTCCGCAAATAGAACCATTTTTAGATTCTGTTCATGTTGAAATTTTGAAAAAACAGGGCGTGTTTTATATTGATCATGAAGGAGAAAAAGTAACAACTTTAGTAAATAATGCAGAATGTGCGTTTGTGGTTAAAAAAGACGGCGTATTATTTTGTGGAATAGAATTAGCGTATAAACAAGGATTAGTTTCAATTCCTAAACCAATTTCATGTCATTTATATCCAATACGTTGTAAGCAATATCGCGATTTTGAAGCTCTCAATTATGATACTTGGTATATTTGTAAAGATGCTGTAAATAAAGGTAATAATGAAGGGGTAGCTTTATATCAATTTCTTAAAGCACCATTAATTCGCAAATATGGAGAACAGTGGTATGCCGAATTAGAAATGATTGCGCACCAATGGAAGCGTTCCGATAAATAACATAAATATGAGTAACTGTTAACAATCTTTTAATAATATTTTTTTAACCTTGTGTATATCAATTAATAAAAAATAGTAGTTTTACCTCGATATTTTAACGTGAAATAAACAAATACAAATAGTTAAAAATACTTTATACATGTCAAACAATCAACAAATTAAAATCTTTACAGGAACAGCATCGCGTTACCTTGCCGAAAAAATTGTGGCACATTACGGAATAGAATTAGGTGATTCATCGGTTACATTTTTTAGTGATGGAGAGTTTGAACCTCGATTTGATGTATCAGTTCGTGGAAAAGATGTATATATTGTTCAGTCAACTTTTCAGCCATCAGATAATTTAATGGAATTATTGCTTATGGTTGATGCCGCTAAACGAGCATCGGCACGTCAAGTTACAGCAGTTATGCCATATTACGGATTTGCTCGTCAGGATAGAAAAGATAAATCGCGAGTGTCAATTGGGGCAAAATTAATTGCAAATTTATTAACAGCTGCAGGAGTTGACAGGGTAGTAACCATGGATTTACATGCTGGACAAATTCAAGGATTTTTTGATGTGCCGGTAGATCACTTATATGCTTCTACTATATTTGTTCCATATTTACGAAGTTTACAAATACCAGATTTACTTATAGCGGCTCCTGATATGGGGGGTACCAAACGTGCAAAATCATATGCTAAATTTTTGAATGCAGATATTGCTATTTGTCATAAAACAAGAACCAAAGCCAATGTGGTTGATTCTATGGAAATAATTGGTGATGTAAAAGGTAAAAATGTAATAATAGTAGATGATATGATAGATACTGCAGGTACTATTACTATGGCTGCAAATCTTGTAATGGAACGTGGCGCTACAAGTGTTCGGGCATTATCAACTCATGCCGTATGTTCAGGTCCAGCATGGGAACGTATTGAAAATAGTGCAATTCAAGAATTGTTAATTACAGATACAATTCCTCATGAAAATCTTTCATCAAAAGTTACCGTTTTATCATGTGCTGCATTTTTTGCCGATTCAATTAAAAAAATATATACAAATGAATCAGTTAGTTCAAATTTTATAGTGTAGTGTTTGAAAAATAAAAAATATCTCTATATTTGCAGCCTCGAAAAATAGTTCGGGGCTTTTTTTTAATATTAACCGTGTGATGGACAGCGGCAGTTGTAAGTAGCACATAAAAATTGGTAATATGCAAAGTATTGAATTACAAGGACAATTGCGAACTGCAATTGGAAAATCAGAATCAAAATTAAACCGTGTGAGCGGAAGTATTCCATGTGTTTTATATGGAGGTAAAGAAAACATTCATTTTACTGTAGATGAAATAGCGTTTAGTAAAGTGTATATAACTCCTATAGTATATGTTGTTAATTTATCAATAGATGGTAAATCGTATAAAGCGATTATTAAAAACATCCAATTTCATCCTGTTACAGATAAAGTATTACATGTTGATTTTTATGAAATATTAGATAATAAACCATTTAGTATAAAATTACCTGTAAATATTGTAGGTGTATCAGAAGGAGTAAAACAAGGGGGTAAATTACAAGTTAAAATGCGAAAAATAAAAGTAAAAGGTTTATTGAAAGATTTACCCGATGTATTAGAAATTGATATTACAAAATTAGGTATAGGTCAATCTATTAAAATGGAATCTTTACAATTTACAAACCTTGTAATAGAAGAACCAAAAACTGCTGTGGTTTGCAGTGTAAATCTTACTCGTTCTGCAGCGAGAGCTATGCAACAAGACGGTAAAAAATAATTATATATACATTAGTTTTGTTAAAAGGGTGTTATTTAAAACACCCTTTTTTTATGCAATTATGTTAAATAGAAAATGTATTTTTTTTTAATACTTTTACTATAAATAATTGTAATATATTATTGTAAATCAATATTTTATTATTTTATTTCTATATAAAATAATCATATGCAATGTTACTAACAACAATTAATATTTATTCACATTGTGATTTTTATACTATAGTATTTTGTATATTTGAAAATTAATATAATACAATATGAAACAAATAGGCATTATTTTACTCGTATTAAGTTTGTTTGTAAATTTCTCTCAAGCTCAAGAACAACAGCAATTTGACGATGCAGCAGATTCTATATATTTAAAATGTTTGTATGAACATAAACAGTATGTTTCATTAAATTTACTGCAATTTGTTGTAGGTACAGCAAATCTTAATTATGAATTATTTATATCGAAACAATTTTCGATGAAAATAGGAGCAGGAACTATAATAGGATATAGAATTTTTGTAGATGATTACGAAAACTGTTTACCCGGAGGTTATTATTATACAGTAGAACCGCGTTGGTATACATTTCAATCCACTAAAAATTGTTGGATGCAAATAGGGGTAGGTGCATCTTATAAATATTGGAATTATACTGAAAATAAAGTTGAGGAAATTAGTATTGATGATAATACTTCAAGATTACGTTATACTAAAGTTCCACAAATTCATCATCAGGGTGGAGTTTCACTTATCGGAAAACATCCCGTTTCCGGAGGTTTTACATTTGAATATCAGGCAGGAATAGCTGCAGGGGTTCGAAAAGATACTTTTATGTTAACTCCAAACGTAGGTTTTTCAATAGGTTGGATTTTTTAAATAGTGCTTTGATGTTAAATATCAATCATTTTATGTCTTATTGCATATTTAACTAATTCTACTGTAGATTTTAATTCAAGTTTTTGCATTATATTATTTTTATGAGATTCTACGGTTCGTATGCTAATAAATAATTTATCAGCTATTTCTTTGTTACTGAGTCCTTCAGCAAATAATACTATAATTTCTAATTCACGTTTTGTTAATTGCACTTGAGGTTCATCTTTTTCTTTTGAAGCATTTTTTGTTTTACGAATATAGCTTTTTAATAGCACTTCAGAAACTTCGGTATTGTAATATTCTGAACCGGTACTTACTTTATGAATAGCTTCTAAGAGTTCTGCCTGAGATGTTGTTTTGGGTAAATACCCTTTCGCACCTGCTTCAATAGAATTAGTTATAAATTCATCACTCATGTGCATGCTGAGAATAAGTATATTTAAATTCGGATATTTTTCTATTGCTTTTTGAGTTAATTCAATTCCTGTAGTGTCTGTTAGGTTTATATCCATTAATATTACGGTTGGAATTTTTGTTGCCAGAATGTTCCAAAATTCTTCACCACTTGAAGCTTCACCGATAATTTCAATACTATTATCGTCTGATATAAGAGCTTTTATGCCATCTCTTACAATTTTGTGGTCATCAACCAATAAAACACTAATTTTTTTCATAAGAGTATTATTTTAAGTTATTTTGAGGTAAAGGTATTCTAATATCAATATATACACCTTTTCCGGGTGCCGATGTAATAGTTATTTGTCCTTTAAGTATACTTACACGTTCTTGCATAGAATACAATCCGTTGCCCCGTTGTTGTAATGAAGCCTCATCGAAGCCAATACCGTTATCTTCAATGATTAATCTAACTTTTGAAGGTTCTTGTATTAACATGATTGACATTTCAGTTGCTTTTGAATGTTTTACAGCATTATGTATGGCTTCTTGAGTAATACGGTAAATATAGCTTTTAACACGATCATCAGGTATTTTTGTAACTGTTTCGGCATCATAATGAATAGTAATACCGGTGTTTTTTTCGGTTTCGTCACATAATTTTTGTATTGCAAGTTTAAGTCCAATATCGCGAAGTACAGAGGGCATAAGATTGTTTGATACTCTTCGCACGTCTTGAATAGTTTGATTTACAAATGATTTAATGGTTTCTAATATTTCAGTATTTTTTTCAGTATCATGTAATTTAAGCATTTCTAAACGCATTTTTATGCCAATAAGTGATTGACCTATTCCATCATGTAATTCTCTTGATAATCGTTTTCGTTCGTCTTCTTGTCCGTCAATAAATGAAGTTACACGTTTATTGCGTTCTTCTTGCAATTTTAGTTCACTATTTCTTCGGTCAGAAATATCACGTATAACCATAGCACCCACAACATTACCTTCGTATTCTATGGGGTTTTCGATTATTTCAACCGGAAATAAAGAACCGTCTTTTCTAATACAATCTGTTTCAAAACTGTGTTTTTGAGGGTGTTGTTTTAAAATGTCTGGATTTGGAATAATTACACACGTTTGAATAAACATGCCTACCAACTCTTCAGATTTAAATTGAGTAAGATTTGTAATTGCTTGGTTTATGAGTAAAATAGTTCCTCTATTATGCAATATAATTCCATCGGTGGTAGCTTGGTAAAAATGGTGAAGTCTTTTTTCTCGTTCACGTAATATTTTTGTTTGTTCCATTATTTGAACAGACATATGATTAAAAGATTCTGTTAACTCGCCAACTTCATCTTTTGATTCTATTTCAATAGTTTTTCCGTAATTTCCTTTTGCAATTTCGTTTGCAACGGTACGAAGTTTTATTAATGGATTTGTAATACGCAATGATATGATAAATGCAAAGACAGAAAGCATAAGAATAATAAAACCACTCATTAATACAATATCATTCCTTATAGCAAAAACCGGTATCATTACCTCTTTAAAATCAATTTCTGCCATAATAGCCCATTCAAGCGAATATAAATTAATAGTAGAATATGAGCTTAACACATCAATGCCTCTGTAATCTTTAATAATTTTAGTTCCTGTATTATGGTTAAATGATTCATGAACAGCTTCGGTATTTACATGTGTTTGAAGAAGAGATTGGTCTTTAAAACGCGATGAACTTCGCATGCGTAAATCTTTGCCCACTAAATACGATTCGCCACTTTCACCTAATCCTCCAAATGCATTTTTTTCGAGCATAATTTCATTTATTGCCTGAGGCGAAATGCAGATAATGAGAATAGATGATTTTTTTATATTTGAAATCACTGTTGTCCGATAAAAAATTAAGAGAAGGAAGATGTTAGTCTTCCTTTCTCTTTTTTTAGTAGATTTGGTTCGACTAACTATTCTACTATGGACAAA